>Ga0208406_1000010_pt1 | contig 79389 bp, 51 predicted proteins | sample ETNtaG_15_FD_185769 | JGI IMG/M metagenome (GOLD analysis project Ga0208406, IMG submission 185769) | Marine microbial and viral communities from oxygen minimum zone, Eastern Pacific Ocean - ETNP201302PF89A (SPAdes) (version 2) | ecosystem: Environmental > Aquatic > Marine > Oceanic ...
GCTAATGAAGCTTGGAACGCTTATCGGAAAAAGAACTTGGGGGGGAGTAATTGGTATTTCACCACGTTACACCCTTGTTGATGGGAGCAAAACAACACAACCGGAATATTCGTTTTGGTTTCAGGATGTAGACTGGGGAGTAGAAAATTATGGTACAGATCCTGACATTGAAATTGATATCACACCACAAGATCATATGCGGAATGAAGATCCACAACTCAACAAAGCAATCGAGGAGATTCTTGTACAGTTGGAAGAAAATCCGCCAAAATTTCCCGACTTTGGAAATAAACCGGATTTAAGTTTCTCAGGATTTCCATCATCATAGTAATGACTCGTCTTCTCCAGAAATTTTATTCCATGAATGTAGATTTAATATGACATCTCCAATGTGAATCTGGCTTGAATTGTAATACGAAATTAAGTATAATTCTGGCGATGTTCAAGAATTATACAAGTGAAGTTTCATGGACATTGTTCATAGGGTGAATGAATCACAGGATGTTTTAAGTTGCCGGCAGTTCAAAATTTAGTTACTTCTGTTTAGTAAGTATTTAGTTTTGTAACTTCTACTTCCGAAACACTATTGAGCATTTACGAGCTTTTTATGGAAGGAGGTGTCAACAGGTGAAAAAAGGTCAAGTCAAGTGGTTTAACGATGCCAAGGGTTATGGTTTTATAGTCACTGATGAGGGACAAGACATTTTTGTCCATTATTCTGAGATCCAAGGGTTTGGGCACAAAACACTTATTGAAGGACAGGAAGTCGAATTTGAGGTTTCGGAAACTGAAAAAGGTCTCCAAGCCAGAAATGTCGTCAGATTGTAAGGAAGGTGATGTCTACTTAGGGAACTCAATTTCCCACTAACGCATTACTAGTTAATAAACCGGCAGTAAGTATAAAGTGTCGGTAAAAGTGGCGCAGTGTCGCAAAGGGCAATCCTAGCAGAAAATGGTTACTGAGATCTGCGGAGAATTGCCCTTTCTATATTTTGTGAGTAGCGCTAACAGCGGGTTTCCACAGTAGTATATTCGAGAGTTGGTTCTGTCCCCCATAATTTTGCTTGGTTCCCATTCAAAACTGCTGGAAAGTTTATAGATGATAATATATAGGATGTCCTCATCTTTGTGGCAAAACAATTGAATTCTACCGGGGCAGTTTTTTACTCTTACGATGTTGAACTGACACTGGTGAAGGACGAAGAGATATAGTGATGGAGAAGGGATTATATAATTTCTGCGAAATTGAAGAACGATGGCGACATCGTTGGTTGAAACAAAGAACTTTTTGTACAGATGATCCAAGTGTTACTAAATCCTCTGATAAACCTAAATGTTATGTGTTGGATATGTTTCCTTACCCAAGTGGGTCAGGGTTACATGTAGGGCATCCCAAAGGCTATATTGCGACTGATATATACAGTCGTTACAAAAAAATGCAAGGGTTCCATGTACTACATCCAATGGGTTTTGACAGTTTCGGTTTGCCTGCAGAGCAATATGCGATTGAACATGGTGTACATCCTGCAGTGGTAACTGAGCAGAATATTGACACGATTCGTGAACAACTTCAGTTTTTAGGCCTTGGTTATGATTGGGACCGCGAGATCGCAACATCACGTGAAGACTATTATCGTTGGACTCAATGGATGTTCAAAAAGTTCTTTGAAAGTTGGTTCGATGTTAGTCGGCAGAAGGGACGACCAATCTCTGAATTAATAGCAGAGTTTGATGATGAAACTCGAAAACTATCTGATGCGGATAGAAAAATAACAGGCTCCGACCAAATGTGGAAAGAACTCACTGATGTACAAAGATCAGCGGTGTTGAACAACTACCGCATTGCTTATCATAAAGAAGTGACAGTTAATTGGTGTCCAGGACTTGGGACCGTGTTGGCAAATGAAGAAGTAACTAGTGATAGCAAAAGTGAGCGTGGGAATTTCTTGGTTTATCAACGACCGTTACGGCAGTGGATGATGCGTATTACCGCTTATAGTGAAAGATTACTTAATGATCTCGATTTAGCAGAACTACCTGATGGTAAAGGTGGAACTTTTCGGCTTGATTGGCCCGAGTCAATTAAGTTAATGCAAAGAAACTGGATCGGGCGCAGTCAAGGATCAGATGTTAAATTCGATGTTTTATGTCCGGAAACGGATCAGGTGGTGAACATGCTGACGGTTTATACAACACGACCTGACACGCTTTTCGGCGCTACCTTTATGGTTGTCGCCCCCCAACATCCAATTGTCATGAAAGGATCGTCCGAATACCTAGTGCCGCCATCCCATGCCAATCAGGTAGAAACCTACATTGCTAAGGCGAAAGAAGAAGTGTCAGTTAATCACGATACAAAAGAAAAAACCGGTGTAATGAGCGGGATCTATACACGGAACCCTGTCAATGATGAGAAGTTGCCAATATTTGTTGCTGATTACGTTAGCATGGACTATGGTTCAGGGGCGATTATGGCAGTACCAGCACATGATGAACGCGATTTTGAATTTGCCCAGAAATATGACCTGCTAATTACCAAAGTTGTTCAAGCTATGAAGGATGAAGACGACGAGTGTTTTACAGGTGAAGGGGTCTCGATTAATTCGGGGCATGTCAGTGAAACCCCATTTGCAATTACAGGTTTAAGCACATTGGAAGCCAAGGAAAAAATTACCAAGACGCTGGAAGCGCATGGGCATGGTAAAGCCTCAGTCAATTATAAATTACGGGATTGGATTTTTTCTCGTCAGCGTTATTGGGGAGAGCCCTTTCCAATTGCAATTAGCCCCGACGGGAACACAATATCAGTGGATCCTCCAGTTATCCTCCCAGAGATGGAGGACTTTCGTCCAGAGACATCTGATGACCCAAGTTTACCTGTTAGCCCACCTCTTTCTCGTGCTGACGAATCATGGAAGGAAGTAGAAAAAGATGGAAAGAAGTATAAACGTGAACTTAACGTAATGCCGCAGTGGGCAGGATCATGCTGGTATTTCCTTCGGTTTATTGACCCCAAAAACGATCAAGCCTTTTGCGATGATAAGAAAGAACGATTTTTTATGCCAGTTGATCTTTATGTCGGCGGTGCTGAACACGCAGTCCTACATCTACTCTATTCGCGTTTTTGGCATAAAGTACTGTACGATCTTGGTCATGTTTCTACTCCTGAACCATTTAAGAAATTGTTCAACCAAGGAATGATTACAGCCGATGCGTTTGCTAATAATAGAGGGATTTACATCGATATCCGTGAAGTTGAATTACGTGATGGGGAACCATACCATACCGAAACTGGGGAAATACTAACACGGTTTAGCGGGAAAATGGGGAAGCGTTACAAGAATGGACTTCCTCCAGAGGAAGTAGGGAAGGAGTATGGTGTTGATACGCTGCGTCTATATGAAATGTATATGGGTCCCTTGGAAACAAGTGCGCCGTGGAGCATGGAAGGAATACGTGGTATGCAGAGATTCCTGCAGAGGGTCTGGAGAAATTTCGTAACTGAAGACCGAACTCCCAATTTGGTTGACGATTCAACGCCGGAACTTGAAAAATTACTACATAAGACAATCCTCAAAGTTACTGACGATCTCGAAAACCTGCGCTTCAACACGGCCATTGCCGCATTAATTGAGTGCAACAATGAACTTGTGCAGATGCAGAGCGTTCCAAGGGAAGTTGGTCGTGTTTTCCTGTTGCTTCTTGCGCCGTTCGCACCACATATTGCTGAAGAGATTTGGGAAATTTGTCAAATCTCCGAACATCAACTTTCAGATGAAAGTTTTCCAACTGGTGATCCAGAGAAAGCCAAAGATAACGAAATTACGATAGCAGTACAAATCCAAGGGAAAATGCGCGGTAAAATTCAGGTTCTAGCTTCAGCAACGGATGAGGAGGTGGAAGTAGCAGCCAAATCAGATCCGAAAATCGCTAAGCGTTTGGAGGGGCATGAAATCCGCCGTGTAATCTTTGTTCCTCAACGTTTGATCAACTTTATCATTTAGTTTTACTCCCGAACTGAACCCATATAATAACCTTAAAATATTGAAGAGATTTATGACTGAAAACCAAACTGATTATGTATCAATTGTCCCTCTTGGCGGACTAGGCGAATTTGGTATGAACATTATGGCCTACGAATGTGGTGACGATATTGTTGTCATTGATTGTGGAATTATGTTCTCTGATGATTCCGCTCCTGGAGTAGATTACATTATTCCTGACATCAGTTACTTAGTACAAAACGAGCATAAAATTAGAGCTATTATTATTACTCATGCGCATGAGGATCACATGGGTAGTCTCTCTTTTTTTCTAGATCAGATTAATGTTCCAGTTTACGGGACAGCGCTAACGCTTGCATTTGCCAAAGAACGTCTGCGAGAAAATAAGATGCTGTCTAAGTCGAACCTAAATGTAATTACGCCAAATGATAGTTTGGAATTAGGTTGTTTCAAACTTGAATTCATTCATATGACACATAGTATACCGTCGGCCTTAGCAATAGTGGTCAACACTCCAGTAGGTGTGATTGTTCACACCAGCGATTTTAAGTTCGATCCGACTCCCGTCGATGATAAACCAAGCGAAATTCACAAACTTGCTGCACTTGGTGAAAAGGGAGTATTGCTCCTTCTATCAGATAGCACCAATGCTGATCGTCCTGGCGTGACACCTTCTGAGCGTAGTATTTACCCTAGTTTGGACAATGTCTTCCAAAATGCGGAACAGGGACTATTTGTCTGTACATTTGCCTCTAGTCTACATAGGATTCAGCAATTTATTGATCTCGCAATTAAACATCGTCGCTTGATTGCGATTTCCGGACGGTCGATGATCGGTAACATTAACATAGCCGCTGAACTTGGTTACCTAGATCTACCGCATGATTTGTTAATTGACCTAAAAGATGTTAAAAGATTCGAATCCAATGAAACGATGATACTCTGTACCGGTAGCCAAGGCGAAGAAAGATCGGCAATGTCTCTTATGTCAAGAGGAGATCACACATCGCTACACATTGACTCAGGTGATACTGTGCTTATGTCTGCGCGGCAAATCCCAGGAAATGAAAGAGATATTCAAAAGATGATCGGTTATATCTTGCGACGTGGAGCACATGTGATACAGGAGCAAAATGAACATGTGCATGTCTCTGGACATGGGGCACGTGAGGACTTGAAATTAATGTTAACTTTAACCAAGCCAAAGTTCTTCATTCCAATTCATGGTGAGTACAGTAATCTGGTTCAACATGCTGAACTGGCCGAATCTCTGGGGATTCCAAACCAAAGTATAATTGTCGCTGAGACTGGTGAGTTAATTTTGCTCAATGATGACGATTGTTATATTGATGGCAGAGTGCAATCCGGGGTTGTTTTTGTCGATGGGAAATTAAGAACGACCGAAGACATTGTTTTGCGCGATCGTTGCCAGTTGTCCACGAATGGAATGGTGATCCCGGTTGTGGTAATCAGTCGAGAAACAGGCAAAGTCCTTGGTATGCCTGAGATTGCCTCACGTGGTTTTGTGCATATTGATGTATCGGAAGATCTGATCACCGAAGCCAAAGAAGTTGTTGCTAAAGCAGTTGAAAAAGTCAGCTTTGACTTGGAAGAAGAGGTAGATCTAATTCGGGATGAGATTCGAGCGGAACTCAAGCGGTTTCTCCGAAGCCAAACAGCCCAAACTCCGATCATTTTGCCAGTTGTAATGTTAGTCTAGCCAGTTATCTGCATACAATAAGCCGATTCTATAAAAGTTTACGTTTATTTGTAATTAGATTCTTATAAGTCGAAATTGATTGTCGGTTAACTCTATTGATTATTCGTTTGTATAATTTCTAGGGCTACATTTAGGAGATATGTATGATTTTTCCTTTGCTACACTGGTTATCCTCTGCACTTTGTACTATCCAATCAGGAACAGAATCCAACCAGCCGTTACGGGGTACATCCCAATTAACGCTTGAGGAGGATATCGCCTCCTATTTGGTATCGGGTGTTGACCGATTTTTGTTAAGCCAACTCGACCAGTCAGTTTCAAAACGAGAGGAATATTGGAAGCGGGACTTTTCGTCTACTACAAATTATGCTGTGTCAGTTGAGCCGAACCGAATGCAATTATCGCAGATCTTGGGAATACGTGATAACCGTATCCCATTTAAGGGGTTAGAATTGATTGCATCTACAAATCAGCCTGCTCTGGTGGGAAGAGGGAATGGTTACGATATTTTTGCCGTACGTTGGCCAGTAATTCATACAATTCATGGTGAAGGGCTTTTATTGGTACCCTCAAATAAACCAATAGCCAACGTAATCGCTATCCCTGATGCAGATGTCTTACCAGAACATATTTCTGGGTTAATCGAAGGAGTTCCAAGTCATTCACAATTTGCTAGACATCTTGCAGAAAGCGGTTGTAGGGTTGTCATACCAACGCTTATTTCGCGAAAATCAAGCGAAATGCCGAATCATATTTCGAAACGTGAATGGTTGTACCGTTCTGCGTTTGAACTGGGGCGACATCTGATCGGCTACGAATTGCAGAAAATTTTTGCTGTTGTCGATTGGTTTTCTGCACAATCCCAGGATGATGTGAAGATTGGAACCATTGGATGGGGTGAAGGTGGTATGCTAGCATTGTATGCTGGGGCAATCGATACACGTATTGATGCTGTCTGCGTAAGTGGCTATTTCAATTCCCGGCAAGAGATTTGGAAAGAACCCCTTGAGCGTAATGTCTTCGGTTTACTCACTCAGTTTGGTGATGCTGAATTGGCTTCAATGGTTGCACCACGGCATTTAATCATCGAAGCTTCCGATTTTCCGGAAGTACATGTGCCTTCGGGAACAGGGGGTGCTGCCCCGGCAGATATAGTGACACCAGCGTTAGATCAAGTTAAAACAGAGGTTGAACGCGCCCAGTCAATTGTCAAAAAACTCAATCCAAAACCTCAGATTGAACTTATTCAGGCAGAGAACAGTGTTTACGGAACTGTTGAATCGTTACAATCGTTGTTGGATCTGTTGTCGACACAAGCAACGGTGTCCTTTTCTGAAAACCGACCCGAGCATCTTGACGGAAATTTCCAACCTGATAGGCGGGAAGATCTCCAACTTGCAGAGATAGATCAGTATAACCAATGGTTACTTGGTGAAAGTTCCCATACTCGCCAAGAGTTTTTCTCAAAATTAGACACTAGCTCCCTTGGAGGTTATCAACAGACAATAGAATGGTATCGTGATTTCTTTTCGCGTGAAGTAATTGGTCAATTTGATCTAGATTTACTTCCTTTCAATGCACGATCGCGGTTTTCCTATCAAGGCAAAAACTGGCAAGGATACGAAGTTGTTTTGGATGTCTGGCCTGATGTTATTGCTTACGGGATTTTATTGTTACCAAATGACATTAAGGAAGAAGAAAGAAGACCAGTTGTTGTTTGCCAACATGGATTGGAAGGCCGCCCACAGGACATCATTCAGGGCGACCATGATGCCTACCACGACTTTGCCGCTAAACTAGCGGAACGCGGTTTTATCACTTTTTCCCCGCAGAATCTTTACATTTTTACAGACCGATTTCGCACGCTCCAACGCAAAGCCAACCCGATCCAGAAGACGCTCTTTTCAATCATAATTCCACAGCATCAGCAGATAGTGAATTGGCTTCAGTCCCTGTCTTATGTTGATCCAAACCGAATTGCGTTTTATGGATTAAGTTATGGAGGAAAAACGGCTATGCGTGTACCGCCGCTTGTCACGGATTATTGCCTCTCAATCTGTTCTGCCGATTTCAACGAATGGGTTTGGAAAAACGCCTCAACGCGAAGTAGCTATAGCTATGTGAATTCAGGGGAATACGAAATTTTCGAGTTTGATTTAGGGAGTACCTTTAACTATGCTGAGATGAGTTGGCTAATATGTCCACGACCATTTATGGTTGAACGTGGGCATTTTGACGGTGTTGCTCCAGATGAAACCGTTGCCTATGAATATGCTAAGGTAAAACGTCAATACGATCTACTCGGGATGGGTAACCGAACCGAGATGGAAGTCTTTAATGGCCCGCATACAATTAATGGGATTGGGACCTTTGAATTTCTTCACCAGCATCTCAACTGGCCAGTGAAGAAGGCTTAACCGCGCCCTCAAGCATTTTGAAGCTGTTTGATTGGTTAGATAGTTAATTCTACCTTAGCTTTTTGGTCAACTGTCCATCGAAGTTAGAGTTGAGCTTAGACTTAGCATGGACTATTGAAGGCAGGATCTCATAATCGTGATAAGTGTAATTGCTAGAATTACGAAGACAAATGATATTAAGGTTGTTGTCTGCGTCGGGTTGAAAAAATCGTCATTCTGATGACCGCACTGAGTGCAGTATGTATGTCTTGACTGGACTATAGCTGAACACCTTGGGCATTCTTTAATCGTTGGCTTGATTTTGCCAAAATTAATCATGACTTTTCTACCTGAACCTGTCCCGACTCTATCAAGACACGAATCTCATCGAGAATAAGTTTGCGGGCCTCTCTAACAACACTTGCACGAACTTTCCCTAGACTTTGTCTCTCCTTTTCTACACGGTTTTTTATCCGATCCGGCATATTGCGGAGAAATTTATCTTTGACTTCTTCGCCTAAGCCCTTAATTGCCGTGGCCAAATTATCCTGAACGGATGGTAATTTTAAGATGTATTTTTGGATGTTTGTGTCATCAATTAGCATGATGTCTTCAAACGTAAACATAGCTTCTCTGATCTTGCTAACTTGATCTGTGTTTTCAAGACTCTTCAAAATATCCTCGGTTGCATCATCACCCGTATGTGCCAGCATCTTTGCCAGTGCTGATGAACCATCGATACTTTTTTGAGGACGGCGACTTGATATGACCTTATTCAAACAGCCTTGCAGAGAAATCTGAATTTTGCTTAGAAGTATGTTAACTGTATTTTGATTCACCCCTTCCATTGTTGCAATACGTTGGGCTATGGTATTTCGCTTTTCTTTTGGAAACTGAATTAGTATATTCGGTGCTCTATCTGGAATCATGTGTGTAAGAATAAGTGCTATTGTCTGCGGAGTTTCCAAAGAGATTGTCACATAGATTTCGTCGTCCATCGCTGAGTCAAACATATTGTGCTGTTTCTTTGAGTGAGACATACAATATTTTACACCATATTTATGGGTTCGTCACGCAGAATGTAGGGTATCGCGTCAGAAACTGTTGAATTTGCTTTTCTGTTCCCACTTCCACATGTTGGTAAACTGCAAGCCATTCGAAATCGTTCACTTCGAGGTGGAACTGTTATATTTTATAATTGATACCCCTCACTACCTGCCTAGAATACTCTGTGATTTCACTGGCAGAGTCTGGGAAATTTGGTAAAAGTCAGATTTTGTTCATTAGCGTAGTGTGATTTTTAAAAACTGTGGTTGTTACCTTTCCTAGCTATTTTGGGTTGCAACTTGGGTTTAGTGATGTGACGACGCAATTATTGGTGCTTATTCGTAATTGGCTATCTCTCCACAATTTATGTTTAGTCTTAATGCTTATCTGGGTTACTTGCCTGCAAGCAGAAGTTATCCTCAATGATGTTTCTCTCACGCAGTCCTACGTGGATCAGATCAAACCAGATAAAAAAGATCAAACCGGACTGAAAACCGATTTCGGAGACTTGCAGTCCAAGCAAGAGATAGATCCATGGAAGCCAACCCTCTCTTTACACAAAGAAGATGAAAAGGATAAACCAGATCATCGGCTTCAAATCCTGTCTCCTTATTTGGACTCGCTACGCCTGTGGAGAAATTCACCTAGACTAATTGATCTTAAGGAGATTCTTGAACGGCGCGATGAAATAGAAACGAAAGAAGGGGGCATAGACTTACCACTGAATTCGAATCTAAAAATTACCGGCCATAAGTCTGTGACTGTGGAACTCAATAAAACGCACTACTTCGGTCAGACAGACGTGAATCGATTTTATGCAGGCAGATCTCTTGGTGGTTATAGTTCTGGTTTGGATTTAGGTCTAAGTTCGTCGTACAGTGATTATGATTCGTACGGTGGCGGTTACGGTGGTGGTTACGGTGGCGGTTATGGTGACGGTTTCGGCAGTGGGTATGGCAGTGGAGGGTTCTCAATGTCACGTTATGGTGGAGCGCCAAGAGCAAGTGGGATCAACATTCGGCAAACACTTCAAGTTGGTTTGAACGGGCGAGTTGGCGAACGCACTCACGTTGAGGTTGATTACAGTGATTCTGATAGTGGTGGTGGTTTCGGCAGTGGTTATGGTGGTGGGTATGGAGGAGCGAAGCAACAAAAAATTCGCGTTTGGTATGAAGGTAAAGCAGATAGTATATTGAAACGGGTTGGGTTCGGCGATATAACCTTAAATTTACCAAATACTCGGTTTTTAAATATTAACCGAAACCTTTTTGGCCTAGAAGCAATAGCTGAGATAGCAGGAGCAAAAATAACGTCCTTCGCATCTCGCTCTAAGGGAATTTCTGACACACGCCGCTTTCGTGGTGAGTCACGCCGTGCTGGTTATGGTCGCGGTCAGCAGATTGCAGATGCCAATTACGTCAAAGAAAGATTCTATTTCATTCAACTTGATGATGATGAAATGCTTCATGATCTTTATTTGCCGATCGCTCGCGGTAGTGAGCAGATCTATATTGATGATGGAGTTGCGAGTAATAATCAAGGTGGGCAAAGAACCGTTCAAGGATATTTTAACTTGCAATATCCGGGACAAGACTACAATATCAATTACGAAACTGGTGAGATCGAATTTTTAGTCCCAATTTCAGCCAGTTACAAGATTGTTGTTGCCTACAAGTATTTGGGTGATGGTAGTGGAACAGTCGGGAATTCGGAATCGGTGTTTATCGATGATAACGGTGATGGATCAATTGACGAAGAAGGAGAAGAGATTGGTTATGTAACCATAAAGGAAAAAAGTCTTCGAGGAACGGAGTCGAGACGTGTATATAATCTTGGCAATCGCAACATTAACCCGCGCGATTTCCAAGTAACTATTTGGCGCCAAGGTGCGGGAGAGTCATTCACTATAGGCCAAACAGATGTACCTTATATCCAAATTTTTGGCCTCGACCAAGACGGGGATGGTGCTGTTGATCCCGATTTTATTGATTTTGATCGTGGTGTTTTGACTTTTCCTACCTTTCGTCCGTTTATGATAGAGGATCCTGAAAGCCCCTTCTTCCAGTACAGAGATCAACTTAACAATGAGGAGATTTACCTGGAGAATCCGAGATCAGCAGATCAGATTTATACGATTCAAGCAGATTACGCTTATCAGTCTGATAGTTATAATGTTGGTCTCTTTGTTATTCCGAACAGTGAAACTGTTCGCCTCAATGGACGGAAGTTACAGCGTGATGTTGATTATATGATGATTTATGAAGTAGGTACACTAAGATTTTTTCGTCAACTCGATGAGTACGATGAAATTGAGGTGAAGTTTGAGCGATCGCCGTTTGGAGGTGCATTACAACAAACGGTAATGGGCCTCTGGTTGGAGTACAATTATGAACCGAAAGCGAAACCTGAGGAGCAGAAAAAATCAGGAAGATTTGATCGCTTAATGGGCAGCAGCAGTTCCAAACTTAATCGATCTGGGAGTAGTAGTTTCGGTGGTAGGTCCAGTGGATTTGGAGGTAGATCTTTTGGTGGAAGTGGAGGCAGATCTTTTGGTGGTGGATACGGTGGTGGATACGGTGGTGGATACGGTGGTGGGTTCGGGAGTTTAGGAGGGAGATCTCGCCGTGGTCTCTATGGAGGTAGTTCAACTTACTTTAATCCTGTTTTCAAAAAAGGCTTTAACTTTTCAACGGGTTACATTCTAAACACTGGCCAGAAACCTCTCCAGATTCCAAGTCCAAATGAAGCACCGAGTCGTCTACAAGCTTTCAATATTAATACAAGTTTGGGGCACAGTTTTAATATTGCTTGGTTGATTAACCCCATACCGTTGATCCAGATAGAGAATTTCCCTTTTTCAGTTGACTTTAGCGGTGAAGCAGCTTTTTCTCATAATAATCCGAATAGTGTTGGAGTGGCTTTAATTGATAGTATGGAGGGTGCTCGTGAAGCATCTAGTGTTCCTACTTTTAAGCATAACTGGCGACCTGCAAGTGTACCAAGCATGAGTAATAATGAACGCGAGACAATACTACCGATACCGACATCTGAAAATCGTGCTGTTTTCCGAATTTTGCCGAAGGATGATGAGGATTCAAAGGCAATTGGAAACTATATGCGGAATCAGTACATACCAGCTTCAATAATTAATCCACTTGCTAGGTCTACTGAAGAACGCCTAATTATGGAAGTTGGTTATGATCTAACAGATGTAATTGAGGAATGGGGTGGATTCTCGTACGGACTCTCATCGTCTGGATCTGATTTTTCAGATCGCGAGTCTATAGAATTGTGGTGTCGTGTGTTGGGAGAAGATGCTATCACGCTGCACATTGATATTGGTATGGTGAGTGAAGACTCAGATATGGATGTGAGATTAGACAGTGAGGATTTACCCAAGACCCTTGAGGATATAAATGGTGATGGTAAGGTCGATACTCTAGATTTGGACTTGGAAAATCTACCAGACTCGTATAAATATAGTGCTAATGGATCGCTAGATGTGGGTGAAGATAGAGGATGGGACTATAATTCCACTCTCCAAAATTTTAGAATTGGTGCAGATAATAAAGTGCTTGATACGGAAGATTTAAACGGCGATGGAGTCCTTGATACAATTGACTCATATCTTAGTGTATCTATTCCACTGAATAATATCCCAGCTGAGTGGATGAAAAAAGAGAACAAAAACGGATGGACTTTTCTCAGTATTCCTTTGACTGAAGCGTTTCCGTATGGAGATCGAATTCCTAACCTTGGTTATGTACAACATTTGCGGTTTTGGTTGCAAAAGAACCGCCCAGGTACCGTTAACGGGGTATTTGAGTGGTCCACTATTGAAATTGTAGGAAATCAGTGGGAGCAGGGAATTGTAACCAAAAATGGTACAGTTGTCCTCGATACTGATGAGAAATTCACAGTAGGAACGAAAGATAACTACAATTTCGATGACTATAGAAAAGCTCATAGCCTGATTAAAAGTGATAAGCTCTTTAAAAAGCTGCATCCTTATACTGACATTGCGTTCGGTTTAGATTATTCAGAACAAAAAGAGCAGACATTAATCCTCAAATATCGTTTGGACCCAGCATCGTTTGGTATTACCACCAGACAGTTGAGAGGTGCGCAACAGGGGGAAGGTCAAGATTTTTCAAAGCACAATAAAATTCGGTTCTGGTTGTATGGTGATAAGAGTTACGCGACTTTTGTTATGAGGCTAGCTTCATCAATGCGTACAGGTTACCGTTCTTCCTATTATTATTCGTCAAATGATCCATTTTCTGATCCAATGGATCAACAGGAGGATGATGTCAATGTATTTGAGAATCTGAAAGATTTTTATGAGTATACTCGCATCATTGATTTTGAAGGGTGGAAGTTAATTGAGATTGATCTGTCTGATAAAAAAAGAAATGAGTCTCCAGATTTGGTGGATACAAAACCGAATGTCATCAATTTAAACCAAAGTAATCCAATCCAGCAACAAAATCAACTGAGTAATCAATTTGATACTCCTGTTTTAGAAGAACCCGACGGGCATCCTGATGAATTGTTAATTCGTGGTACGAATAGCTCGAATCTTTCGATCAAGAACATCGGTGGTATGCTGTTGGGGATCCGGAATGAGAATGCTTCAGACATCAGTGGAGAATTATGGGTTAACGATATTCATCTAAGCGAACCTTTGGTGAGAGCCGGTTGGGCTCGACGCGGAAATGTGTCCATAGAACTGGGAAATCTACTTCGTGTAAGAGGTGGCTTTGCTAATCAAGATAAGGATTTCGAAAGTTCTACTGGAGAAACTGGAAGACAACGACGACAAGATCGTGGTTTTAGTACCACAAACAATGATTTCAACATCGATGCCGACCTCAATCTATTTAGTTGGTTACCAATCCAATACTCGGTTAAAGAACAACAATCTGAAACTGAGAGTCGACGAGGAACGATTAGTTCGTATCAGAGCGGGAAGAGTCGGACGGAGAATCGGGATTTCTCAGCACAATTTAATCTGCGTCCGTTACCCACGCTTGGATTTGCCTACAACTATCAAGATTTTTGGAATGAACGACAAGGCGATCAACTAAGTGATCTGTATACAGGTAACATGCGCTATAGTTTGGGACAGAAGTTCAGTGTCGATCTGCAATACCGGCATGAGGATGTTAAAGTTGATCCCTCAACAGCAATAAGTGCATCAGGCAGCAGTAATTATGGAGGATATAGTGGGTATGGGCGAAATCGTGACGAAAAAGTGGATAGTGGATCAATTTCCTTCAATTTGCAGCCGTTTACCAGTTTTGGCCTTAATCCGAGGTATGATGTGCAGCGTGAGCTCGAGCGGAGAGAAAATGCTACCCCGTTTTCGAGCCAAGCGACTTCTTTCGATGAAAAAGAAGTAGCAGAAAAATCAGAATTCACGTTGGCATCCCGTGAACATCGAGCTTCACTTAACCCACGTTTGAATAAGGACTTTTTTGGTATCCGCCCAACTATTTCCAATCGTGTCAGTTTGCGTGAAAACTGGTTTAACGATACCAAGGATGCTTCTGTCAACGCGAACATCCGGTTGGGACTTAGTCTCCGCTTGAGGTCATGGTTCAGTTGGCTGTTCCGGGACAAAGTTAGCGAATCAGCCCTAGCCGAGATCGATCCAGCAACTCAAGACTCTGGAATACGATCTTCAGTGGAAAAGGACAGCTTGAATTTAGAAACGAATATTGAAGACAGACGACAGCGCGAAATTGAACGTTTAGAACGGATGGGCATCGATGCTTCTCAGATTGACCAAGCCGAAAGTATGAAAGGAGATTGGATTAGCCGTGACAAGGCGGAAATCGAACGAAAGATAAAACAACGGGAAGGTTCTACTAAAGGGGAAGAAGCAGGGTTGCTTCAGCGTAGTGTGGAAAGTTTAGCATTCAATGCAGATATGACTTATAACACTCAAGACTCACTGCGAAGACTTGCCCCTGGCACTACAATATCGGAAATTATTCAAATTGAAGATGAAGATGAACGGCGTACTCAATCTCGTAAAGGAACACGGTATAGCTTTCGGACTTCAATAGATCCATGGAAATGGGCCTCTCTTGGAGGCAACGCGTCATACAATAACAATTTTACTAAGTCTAGGAGTACCTCTTCCCGATCAAAATCAACCAGCTATGAAGGGGATCTGAAAATATTCAACTCCAAAAACACCTCAAGTTTTCAAATCCGATATCGCCATATGATGCGCGATCAAAGCAATATTAATGCGCGAATCGGTGAAAGTTTATCCCACGAACCATCAGTTAGCTGGACCCAAACTTGGAGTGGAGGGACGCGTACTGCCTTTGGAGTACGAACCACGCTAAGGAATCAAGAGCGTGCTGGTATCCAAAGCTCTTCTTTTGTCATTACTCCTAATTTTAGTATTGATTACAAAGTTAGGATTGAAGGTGGAATAAAAGTTCCTTTTCGTCACCGGAGAGTCGTATTGGAGCATGATCTTGATTTAAGCAATACCTTCTCAACAGTAATGCGGCGTGAAAAATTTGGAGCCAACCGAGAAGAAAAATCGGAGCGATACGAAACAACTCTACGTACAAGATACAATCTGAGTAAACGCCTGACTGCCAACATAAACTTGGGACTTAGTTACAATCAAGACCGAGTTGAAGAAGGCCGGGACTATCTTTCGATTGCCAGTTCTTTTACAGTCAGGGGAGAATTTTGAGGAGCCATAAAAATGTTACTGATTAGTCCTCAACCTCCCATTCGTTAAGGCCTACAGGTAAGGGGTTAGGTCGTTCAACGGTGCTGTCAATCTTAACGTGTTGAGCCGTCTGAGAGGACTTATCAAAGGCCAACATCACTTCCAAAACATGGTAAGCGAGATCCCCGTTAACCCGGTGTGGCCGATCATTTCTAATCGCGCGTACCATATCGATCAAACCAATTATACGGGCGTTGTGGGGAAACTCAAGTGGGACTTCATCCCAATTCTCTCTGGCCTTAGCTATTTGTACCGAGCCACCAAAACCGTTTGGGTCGGGAACTTTGATCGACCCGTCTGTACCATAAAGTTCAATGCAGGGTAACCCATGACTCCACATGTCAAAACTCATAATCATGGTGATAATGGTTCCGTTGACAAATTCCAGTATGCCTGTCAAGTGCGTTGTTGTGTGAACAGGAATCTTCAAACCATAAGCTTTTTCACTGGTAGCAACCCGTTCTTCGAAAGCTTTTGTTGTTACTGCAGCCACACGCTTTACTGGTCCTAAGATGTTTACTAGCGCTGTGATGTAGTACGGGCCCATATCCATCATTGGCCCACCTCCGATATCATAATAAAATGCTGGGTTTGAGTGCCAATTTTCATGGCCATGACCACACATAAAGGCAGATCCTGCAATCGGTTGACCAATTACATTAGCATCTAGCTGTTTTCGTGCGGTTTGGATTCCAGCTCCTAGGAAAGTGTCTGGCGCACAACCGATACGCAATTTTTTTCTCGCCGCAGTTTCCTTCAATTTACGCCCACTGTCGATATCGACAGCAAATGGTTTTTCACTGTAAGTATGCTTATTTGCTTTGAGTGCTTTCAATCCAATTTCGGCATGAGCTTTCGGGATGGTCAAATTGACAACAAGCTCTATTTCCGAATCAGCCAAAAGTTGATCAACACTTACAGCATGGCAGCCAAATCTATCTGCTTGCTTGTTGGCTGCGTCCATGTTGATATCAGCACAGGCTTTAATCTCAAGAGTATTAGTCTTCCTCGCACCTTCGAAGTAAGCCCCACTAATGTTCCCACATCCGATGATGCCTAATTTTATTTTATCTAACATCAAATTTCCTTTCTGTATTTCTTTTTTTAGAATGAATGTCTAATGAGCGAAAGCATTAGGGTTTCTGCCTGAGCGGAATGCCAACAGGGGTAGACCCAAGCTCCCTTTGTTTGGCTAATCCCTCTACTACCCATAGTGTTCATTGAAGATTCTATTTTTATCTTGTGTTAGTGTCATGTAATCAGTTGGTTACATTTTAAAGTCAAGGTTATCTCAGTTTTGATAGTATATATTTCTCGATTGGTAGATACCTAAATCAATAGACGTATCACAACATTCGCTTTTGTCAACTTACAAGAAATCTGGAGTATTTACTTTAACTTCGTGCCCCAGATTGGTTGATTGATAAATAGCGTCAAAGATCAGGTTGGTATACAGAAAGGTATCAGCGGGTATTGGTGATGCAAACTTGTTTTCAACGGCATTAATAAATTGTTTAATCTCATAGTTGATGTCGATAGAACCTTCTGGTAGATCTGTTGGTGTGAACTCAGTGAGATTGTTATATCCCCCGTGCATAAGACGTAATTTCGGATCAGAAAACGGATATATCTCGGCGCTACCGTGATTGCCTGCGATCCGTATCTGCCATTGTTCTCTGAAATTAATCGCCCATGAGTGTGCGAAAAAGAGCGTAATTCCTCCTTCAAAACGAATTAGTGCTGTTCCAAAATCTTCTACGTCAAATTGTTCTGGATCCCAATTTCCATCTGCAGAGTGACCAAATATGTTGGCAGAAGATCCGGTGACTGAAACAGGTTTTGGGTGATTCATCAAGTACAATACAGTATCGAGCGTATAGACGCCATTGTCCATAAAAGCTCCTCCTCCAGCTGTTTCCTTGCGAATAAAGCTGCGTCCAGGAATCCCGCGATGTTGCCAGCCAATGGCCTCAGCATAATATATATCTCCGAGTTTACTCTTTTCAATAAAAGCTTTGGCGGCTAAGATCTCGGGCATAAAACGCCATTTCATCCCAACCATCAGAATTTTATCGTTTTTTTTGCTAGCTTTTGCCATTTGAATTGCTTCTTCAGCCGTTGCCGCCATTGGTTTTTCAACTAAGACATGTTTGCCAGCACGGAGAGCGTCGATGCTCGGTTGAGAGTGGGCTTTAGTATAGGTACAAACACTAATAGCATCGATTTGATCTAACTTTAGCATCTCTTGATAATCGGAAAATGCGTGCTTTACGCCCCATTGATTAGCTGCAGATCTAGCCCGATCGTAATCGATATCTGCCACGGCTATGATTTCTGCACGGTCTGGTAATTGCATATAGCCATCTGCGTGTGCATGTGAGATACCTCCTGTACCGATAATGCCAACACCTATCATAACTCTTCCTTTTTCAATCTCTTGCCTAATTGTATTTTGTCCCAACTGCTATAGGTTTTGGGGATATAGAGTGAACCCAACCTAGTGTTTCAAAAATAGTATATCTAATCAAGTTTAGAAATATTGTTATCAGCAATTTTCCATAAGTAGAGGGTGGCAAGTGACCTAAAAGGTCTCCATTTTTCTGCGATTTCAAACATCTCGTCTATTACCGGTAGATCATCGAGATGACACAAAACGTGCAATGCTTTTCTTATTCCTAGATCACCAGTAGGGAAGACATCAGGTCTCTTCAAGGAGAAGATGAGAAACATGTCTACAGTCCATTGACCTATGCCCTTAACAGTTTTTAAAACTAGACCGATTTCTTCATCACTCATACATGCGAATCTATTCCATTCAATTTCATCGCTGATCCATTTGTGGGATAATCCTTGAATATAGGTTGCTTTGCGTTCAGACAATCCAATGCTTCTTAAGGTCTGTAGAGGTGTTTGATAAACGTTCTGGGGGTCGATGATACTGTTATGAGGATATAAGTTCCTGAATCGCTGATAAATGGCATTGGCGACCTTACCATTTAGTTGCTGATAGATGATTGATTTTACTAACGATTCGTAATAGTCGGAATCGTCATCATTAAGACTAATTGTACCAAAGTAATCAATTAGTTTCTTCATATCCGGATCAATTTTAGACAGATATTGGATTCCTGCTTTAATATCCATCGCCGTAAATTCTGAATTCATAGTTGCCTTGTATAATAATTATAGAATCCTTCTTTTCCGTCTCCATTCTACAACATGAATTGAAATGGAACCAAATCATATTCTCGTTTTGCTGATAATGTAAGGCAATTATGTTAGAATGCAGGATCGACTTGATAATACAAGTACAATTTAACAGGAAAAGTTTTCTGAGTTTTTTACCTACCGACTGAACTGATGCAAAAAGCTAATCAAGATCTGACCACAGGAAGGATTACATACAACCTGATTTGTCTAGCGATCCCAATTTTCATGACTTACATCTTACAGGATGCCTTTGAAGTAGTTGACATGATTTTTATCGGACGGTTGGGAGCACCTGAATTGGCTGCTGTAGCAATAAGTGGTAACATTCTCCGTTTAGTTGCTGTTTTTGGCCTCGGCATTTCAACGGGGGCCACGGTGTTGGTTTCCCAATCGATTGGCGCTAAGAAACAAGCGGAAGGAGAAAATATCGCCCTGCAATCGTTGTTACTTTCTGTGTTTTTTTCCGCCGGTATCTGTGGAATTGGTTACCCGATGTCTGCGCTTTCGCTGAGAATACTAGGAGCAGCGCCAGAAATTGTACAATTAGGAGTGCCTTATATGCAAATTACCTTTCTTGGTTTGATTATAAGGTTCTTGTCAATGACACTGAATTCAATATATCGGGGGGCTGGTGATGCGGTAACACCGATGCTAGTTCTCATTTTTGCAACAGCCCTGAACATTGTACTCGATTGGTTACTGATATTTGGTAGGTTAGGGTTTCCTGAACTTGGAATCGTAGGATCAGCCTATGCCACCTTGATTGGTCGAAGTGCCAGTGTATTGATCATGTTCTATATCTGTTTCAGAGGTAAGGGAGCTATCTCGTTAAAACATGTGAATTGGCGTATCAATTTTTCGGAAATGGAAAAAGTCCTGAAGCTAGGGGTTTTCAGCGCCATGCAAGGATTTTGGCGACATTTTTCTCGTCTCGGTTTTTTGCGGGTAGTCGCCAATTATGGGACTAATGCAGTGGCCGCTTATGCTATCTGTATGCGTCTTCGTGTGTTGGTGATGAATCCTGGGTTTTCCATTGCGGGTGCTGTTTCACCCATGGTTGGGCAGAACTTGGGGGCTCGTCTTGTTGATCGAGCAAGAAAATCAGCTCAGGTTGGTAATTGGTTAGCCATATTTGTCATGATTGGTATTGGAGTTCTTTTCCTGTTTTTCCCTGGATTCTTTGTCAATATCTTTACTCAGGATCAAGCGGTTATTCAGATAGCGAAAGTCTATCTGCGTTACTTATCTCCAACTTTTGGGTTTATTGCTATGTCTTTGGTTCTAGGCCGAGCGATGACAGGCTCAGGTGATACTCTTTCTCCAATGGTGATAACATTAGTTTCGCAATGTGGTATCGGACTCGTGCTGGTTATCCTACTATCTTATACCATCAATATTGTCGGAATATGGCTTGGAATTGCGCTATCAAATGTTGTACAGGGGATATTGATGTGGGTTAGATACAGACGCTCTAAGTGGGGGACAAAGATAGAGTAGCAATGAAATTATATTTTGAAAAATCAGCAAAAACGAGATTTAATTAGGTGTTTCACAGAGGATAGTTTGACCTTCTGTTGGGTGGCGTTGCTCAGTTGGTAACCAAGTTAAGGCGAAACATGGAAACTATTGACAATCGTTATTTTCTTATGCAGTCAAATGAGGTTATAGGTGACTTACATGTTGTTGAGAGTCAAATGATTCTTGTATTTCTAGATTTTGAGCTAACCGATAATCTTCTAATGTATTGAGGTTAAGAAAAGCATATCCAGTGGGGTCGAGTGGTTGCCATTCTTCTGGAGGAATCTGGTGTACTTTCAGTTGTTTGAAAAGTTGGAAAACACTTAACTCTCCTTGAGAAATAGCATACTTGATAGTTGGGAGGCATGACCGATTGTAGATTGCACAGAGGGGTTCCAACCCATAATTGGACCTAGGAGCCACAACATCGAAACCATTCATGACCTTAGTCATTTTGTGTAAAATCCTTAAGTTCAAAAATGGCAAATCACATGCTACAACTAAGACGTGGCTGTTTTCTGTCAATGACAGTGCCGTTAAAATGGCACCAATTGGACCAAGCCCAAGTTGCAAATCTCTAACAACTGTGACTTGAAATTCTGCGTATAATTCAGGGTGATTTGTCACAATTAACAAATCGTGGGTTATTTTACGCAAAGTTGTGACTGTTCGTGAAATTATCGGCTCGTTATTAATTAGTAGGAACGCTTTGTTTTTACCCATACGCTGACTTTTCCCACCTGCTAGTATAGCGGCTGTGATTTTTTGGTTATTTTCCATTGTTACTAGAGATCTCGATACTTATACATTTTTAAACTTACGATATAAAACCAATACCAAAGTACATATGGCAAATAATGCAACAATCATTGCCAAGGTTTTGGTGATACTTATAAAAACTGAAAACGCAATTTTTACTGTTATCAGAACCAAAAAACCAATCAATACCAGAAAAAGTAATTTCTTCACAAGATCCATATTCTGGATGTTTTCACATTTAGTAGTTTAAAAATACAACTTTGGAATGTTTGGGTTCAGTTACACTTCATATTCTGCGAGAGTATCTTCATCCAAATCTGCCAAAGTATTAGGTTGCTGTTTCTCCTCGGATTCCTTAAGTTCTTCCTCCGAAAAACCACTTTGCTCAATTAATTCCTCGGTAACGTATATTGGAACGTCAAACCGCAAAGATAGCGCAATCGCATCACTTGGACGAGAATCGACTTTCAGTATTTCTTTGTTAACCTGAAGATGTATTTCTGCCAAAAATGTTTCTTCCTTAATTGAATGGACATGAATTGCTTCAACTTTTGCCGATAGTGTTTCAATAATGTTTTTGAGCAAATCATGTGTCATTGGACGCGGCGGTTCTTCATCTTTGAGTTTAAGTTGAATTGCCAATGCTTCAGCCTGACCAATCCAAATTGGCAACATACGCCGCGGATCACCGTCGGTTTCGCGGAGGAACACAATTGGAGTCCCGATGTTCGCATCAACAGAGATAAACGCTACTTCAACTTGTATCATTTTTATTTATTCCTTGTGTGGATAGGATTAAAATTCTTAAAAACTGCTTGGATAATTATAACCGAGTTTTTATTATTCAAATTATAAATTTAGTGCTCCTCTGGTGTAACAGAATTCGCACGAATTCTTGGCTATTTTATACTTGTGTAGGGAGGCGATGAAAAATTGTGGTTCAGTCCAATCTTTAAATGAGTTCATATTCTTCTAGGGTTGATTTGTTGTACGAGAAAAAAATGTGTTTTCCGGTCATACTTCCGGATGATAATTTCCGCTCCGTTTTTTATATTTGGTTCATCTTGATCCACTTTGCAGAAAAGGGTAATATTCGAATGTGGGTTTCTGACCCTTGCTCTTCCAAAATTCCTATCTACCTTCGAACTGATTATATGAGCTGTTTTACCGATTAGTTGTTTTCGATTAAAGGAATCGTTTTCTCCCTCCGGAAAAACATAAGATATCAAACTCGAGAAAAGATAGGTAAAGACACAGCTAACTACGAGAGTTGTTGTACTCGATAACCAAAATGCAGCAAGTGAGTCGACAGTACGCGTCAATTGAGAGTTCATCGTTAAACCAATTATCGACCAGCAGACTCCAAAAACAATTAAAACCATTACTGGTAGTATCTTTCCGGGATTTAGCAGTTTAATAAATTCGTCCATAGTCCTATATCGAGTGAACCAATCAGTCACCAACGTGCCAATTTCCCCCAAATGGAGTCAATGTTGTCAAAGGTTAAGAATAAAACTTGGTGAACTAAGACGATTACAAACGAATAAAGTATGGGCAAAATTATACTAAACTTGTATCTAACTTCGCCTGTATTGTCAAGTTCACCCCTGGCGGTTTCTCCGTGAGTCCCGCTGGAAAATGCGTTTTAACATCACTTCGATAAGATCATTATAGCATAGCCAGAGGTTCCTTGCAAAATGCTGAGATTTTGTATAAAATGACAGTTAGTTTTCTATACTAGGCTAGTGGACATCTCCCAAATATCAAGTATGGAGGGTGTGGTTCCACAATCAGTGTCAAACGCTTGTTTCGAAAGAGGGAATCGATTATGGCTAAGGATATTATCCTGTTGGTATTATTGGGTTTTTCTGTCGTTAGTTGTAGTGAAGATAAATCTGGAGAGATTAAGCCAGTGGCTATTGATCGTGGCGAGCCCGAGAGCATCATTTTTGGGAAGAAGGACAATGGCAAAATGGTACTGATACCTGCTGGTAGCTTTGAAATGGGAGACCATCTAGATAATATGGAAAATGCTTTGCCAGTTCATACTGTGGAGTTGGATGCCTTCTATATGGATAGATATGAAGTCACCGTTGGTCAATTCAAGAAATTTGTGCGAGAAAGTAAATATAGCTACAATCGATGGAATGATGTTGTGGTGTTTTCGCCAACTGATGACCATCCTATGTCTTATGTCAATTGGTACGATGCCACTGCCTATGCGAAGTGGGCTGGCAAGCGTTTGCCCACCGAAGCTGAATGGGAATATGCAGCACGAGGTGGTTTGAGAGGCAAACGATATCCTTGGGGAGATGATATTACACATGAGGACGCTAACTATGCCGATATGGATGGAAAAGATGAGTGGCAATATTGCGCGCCGACGGGAAGTTTTGATCCCAATAGATATGGGCTCTACGACGTGGCAGGGAATGTTTGGGAATGGTGTGCTGATTGGTATGGAGAAGGTTACTATATTAGTTCACCTTTGAAGAACCCGCCTGGACCAAGTACAGGCAGAATAAGAGTATTACGCGGCGGTGCATGGTATTATGCTGTGGATGCTTTACGAGTCACGTATCGCATCGGACGCTATCCAATGGTTGCTAATTTCGGTTACGGATTTCGGTGTGTTGCGGATATGCCCTAGTATTGGTTATTACTTAAATTTTTGGAGTGTAATACTTATTCTTCGCAATTATGTTGTTAATAGCTTAATACGAATCAAGTTATTATAATTGGTATAAGCACAAAGGAGAGAATTGTGGCAGATCGATTAAAAAACAAAGTGGCAATTATCACTGGGGCTTCACGTGGCATCGGTGCAAAAAGTGCTGAGATTTTTGCGCAAGAAGGTGCTGCTGTCGCGGTTTGGGATGTGCTGGAAGAACGTGGGCATACTGTTGTGAATAGCATTATAGAAAATAATGGCCGAGCGTTTTTTTGTCGGTGTGATGTAACAAGTAATGATCAAATTGAACAAGCCCTAGATCAAACTATTTCAAACTTGGGAATACCTAACGTCTTGTTTAACAACGCAGGCATTGCAGTCGTTGGCGAAATCGAAGAGATCAGCGAAGAAGAATGGGATCATCAGTATGCAGTTAATGTTAAAAGCATATATTTAGTGTCGCGGGTTGTGATTCCAAACATGCGTCAGATAGGCGGAGGATCTATTATTAATATGGCTAGTGAATCTGCTTATGTTGGTTTTCCTATGCATCCTGCATATACATCATCCAAAGCTGCTGTTGTCCATTTATCACGCAGTATGGCGGTACGGTATGCGTCAGAAAGTATTCGAGTTAACAGTTTATGCCCTGGCACCATCGACACAGAATTACTTCAGGAGTTTTTAGATCAGCAGGAAAACGGGGACGCTGTCAAAAAAGAAATCGAAGACATGCATCCGTTGGGCATTGGTACTTCCGAAGATATAGCTTGGGCAGCGGTTTACTTAGCGTCTGATGAATCAAAGTATATGACTGGAGCTCCAATGTTAGTTGAAGGTGGGATTCTCTCTCTTTAAAGCGCAACTCCAATATCATGGTGTCCTCTCCAAATATATGTCTACAGTAACGTCATAGAGCTTTTTCGCAAGCGATTTCTGAAGTGAATGAAGTCACTTTGTCGTTCAAGTGTGCTCGATGGAAAGCCTCACGCAGAATTTTGTGCGCTTGACTGCGACTAAGGCAGAACCATCACCTTGCTTTGAAGTGAATAGCATCCGATCTGGACCGAGACCACCATCCTTCTCATGGTGCCGTGTAATAAGATCCGAGATCGTTTGGCGATCACCTTCGTTAATTGGGGTCATACGGGATTCTTCTTGGTCTTTGGCTATTGGCATCGTGCTGCCAGCCATTGTCAACAATTAGTGCCGACATTTCACTGATATGCCCGCCACGCTACCATTCCCCTTTAATTGCCTGTCTTTACACGAAATAGCAGATCAGACATGTGACATGTATTGTAACTTGGTTTCACTTCTGGCTGGTTGGAATCGATTCATTGACAACATCAACCAATGTGGGATAATAGCATAGTTGGAGGCTAAGATGAAAATAGATAAAATAGAATCATACCTTGCAGGCAATGGATACGTCTTGCAGATTCACACTGACACAGGTATTAGCGGACTAGGGCAAACTGCTTGTTGGGGATACCCGGAAGCAGTTGAGCGCATTGTCCGTCGTTTTGAACAATACCTTATCGGTCAAAATCCATTAAGGATTGAACATCATTGGCAGTATTTATATCGTATGGGGCCTTTTCGAGGAAATGTCCTTTGTGGAGCGATCAGTGCAGTCGATATTGCATTATGGGATATCAAAGGGAAGTATTTCAGTGTACCAGTATGGGAACTGCTTGGTGGTAACTGTCGTCATAAAATCCGATTACACTTGCTAGTAGGCCAACCTTCACCTGAAGCCATGTACAAAGCCGCTAAAGGTGCCGTTGCTGAAGGGTTTACAGCAATTAAGTTTGATCCACTGGTCGATGGGTACCAAGACATGACACAAGATCAACTGATTAAGTCTGTTTGTGAGATGGTAGATGCAACACGAGAAGGCGGAGGATCGGGTCTAGATTTGATTGTTGAGCTACACCGAAAACTAACACCAATGAATAGTGTTGCTTTGGCAGAAGCTTTGACCAAATTCAACCTTTATTTTATTGAGGATCCGATTCAGATCGACAGCATTATTTCACAAGCAGAAATGGCCAAGCGTATCAATATCCCTATTGGCAACGGAGAACGCCTAACCACAATCTGGGAATTCAGAGAATTGCTAGAAATTGGAGGCCCGCAATATGTGCGTCCAGATGTCGCTCTCGCTGGCGGGCTCACTCATTGCAAGAAGATCTCTGCTATCGCTGAATCATACCATAGTGCAGTTGTTGTTCATAACTTCCTTGGTCCTCTAATCACAGCGGCTTCATTGCATTTGGATACTTGTATTCCTAATTTCATCACCCAAGAGTACACAAAAGACGACGAATCAGACAGGTACGCATACTTCACAACCTCATACCAACGTCAAGGTGGATACATTCCGATTCCTGAAACTCCGGGACTTGGAGTTGAGTTGGATGAACGTCTTCTCTCTCAAACACCATTCGAGTCAATGAATACAACAGGAGTACCTCTTCGAGAAGATGGTTCCTTGGCTTATTCCGTGTAGCTGTTCCGGATGACTGATATTTTTTTATTAAAGATAGTGGCAGCACACAATATAGATATGACTGATTGTGATAATATCTAGCTATTAGTTGGGCCGTCACTGCCCGTCCTCCGCTGGAGCCAAAGCCGTACATAATGACGCTTAAACTTGGGGGCAGGATAATCCTCGAATAGGGTACGATTATGGAGTATCCAATGGTTGTTTGTAAAAAGCATCTGCCCAGGTTTTAAGCTGAACTCTACACGGAGGTCTGAGCGGCATAGTAGCATTTCCAGAATGTTCAAGGCTTTCTCCTGATTTTGGGTCAGTGCTCGGCCTGCACGCTGGTGACCAATCTGAATATAGTAGTACATGTAACGCATGGTCAGTTCCACTTGATCCCATTGAAAAATCGGGTTGTCAGAAGTTGAGGATTCTCCCATGTTGAACTGTCCTCGGCGATCAAAATAAAATGGTTGATAGAGTGTTTCAAGCACATCGGGAGAGAATTGCTCCCGTAGTTCGTTGTGGAGAGAATAGGCACTGATAAGCTGGTTCTGACCACCTGATTTCGCCGTCTTAACACATAGCAATCCAACGAAGTCAGGAACTGGGTTACCAAAGGAATTATCCATGTGAAATGAACTCTCAGCCTTGGTCACTGAAAAGCGAGCACCTTGAGTTACACTTTGACCAGTATCTTTCACGTCATACAATAAGGTTCCTTTAATATCTTGCGCAAAAGGATGGCCAAGAAACTGGCCAAGCAACCAGTAGATTACTCGTGATTCTTCCAAAGTATATTGCTCTAAAGGGATCCGTTCGACAATAGCAAAACCCAGTCCTGTGTTAAGGGCATCAGCTACTGGTTGAAGGGACTCGGTGCAGATGTCGAATAGTGATTTCTGAATCCGTATCTCCGTAATTGGTTGAGGATAGCAACGGAGATACCGAATATATGTATCAAAAGCAAAAAGACATTTTTCGGATAGTGAATAGTACCAGGATTTAACATCGTCAATTGTACCTGCATACCACGCCCGCTTATCGGATAGAACATCAGTCAACATCTGAGGGCGATTCATTTAACTCGCTTAATAAAGATTTGTAGTGTTGGAAAATGATAGAATTTGCTTAGGGCCTATATTCATGTTGTGCTATATTGCCTCAAGAGCAAAGTCTGTTGGTGAATATCTTCGTGTGTTGGTGCATCTTTTAATCGAAGTTCGTCGATCCAAGCCCAAGCCCTTGTAGATTCGCCACAATATTCTTCTCCTCCGCGTTATAGAGTTCCCAGATCACTTTCAACCCCTCAAAACTGGAGACGGCATCAGTTAATGGTGTCTGTCCAGTTTCTATACATTCGATAAAGTGTGACATCTCTATTTCCGTGGGTTTAGCGTGTTTTTTTTCTAAGAGAATGATCTCCTTCTGCTCCGGATCGTGGACACCAGGTACATGCTTATCAACATCACCGAGATAAACTACCCGCCCTTTTTCGAGCTGCATCTCTACCATTCCCTTTTCACAATGTGCGTGAAAAGAATAACCGAGCCGAGTACCTCGCGCTCCCCACGTGCCAAAATGATATCCCAGAGCGCCATTCTCAAACTCTAGGCACACGTTACTAGTACCTTCTCTCTCCATCCAAGGCGTACATCGGTTAGTCCCCAAATGAATTCCTTTCATTGGATTACCAAGCATCCACAACATCAGATCGATATAGTGACAACCGTGGCTGAAAAACTGCCCACCTCCAACTTCCTTTGCCTTGCACATCCAGTTGCTGGGATCTCGTTGCGTATGTTGCTCAGTCCAGATTGAAAGTTGGAACACATCACCGAAGATCTTGTTGTCCAGAATTTCCTTGAATTTGAGCACGAGAGGATGAAAACGCATACAGTAGCCAACCATGAGGACTCGATCATTCCTTCTTGCAGACCCAATCATTTCCAAGCATTCTCGTTCGGTGTTAGCCATGGGTTTTTCGACCAGCACATGCTTGCCCTCATTGAGGCACTTGATTGTAACTGGATGATGGAGATGATGTGGCAAGACTACCAAGGTTGCATCCACATGGTCAAGGATTTCCTCATAGTTTTTGTGAACCACTGGTTTGTTGGGGAAAAGTTCTGCGACCATCTGAGCTCTATCTAAATCAATATCGACAACGGCAGTGATTTCAATTTTTTCTAAGACTTTATTCATCCGTGCGGCGTGCGATTTTGCCATTCCGCCGCATCCGATTATTCCTATTCGTATTTTTTCCATCTTTTACCATTATTGCATCTTTTTCGGTATCATTTAATTCAGATGTTTATCTAACATAACCTGAAGTTACAAAATAAACCATAGGAAACAATTTAAATAAACGAATTCTAATGTTTGGTGATCAGCTCTTTGGTGTCTTTCCAAGCCAATTTCTTAATCGATCCATTCAACAATTTGGCTGCCAAAGGCTGTGGCTGAGTCAGCGAATAGAAACGGATATTTCGTATCTTACACTTAATTTCAGTGGCGGCTTATCGACCAGAGGACGTCAGCTTGAACAGATAATTTCATGTACTCATCTCAGCCTTGGAATCCCCTCGAAGTAATTTGATAACTGGGCAAAAGAATCATAATGATTCCTTTACTGGCTGACTAGCGGTTCACAGACCACGAACCATCGCTTTCGATGACAACTCGAACACCATTGACAAAGATGATAAATGTGTTAGATTGCTTAATAACTGATTTAATACCATCGACAACGCCCTCTGGACACTTGGCTAAGCAATACGGCACTAGTATGCTTAAAAAGAGTTCTGTCTTTCCAGCAGTGATTGGACGATATGCAAAAACAGTTGTGTTTGGATCAACATCTTGCGATTTGCTTTGCTGAACAGATCCAAATTTTAGGTTCCCGTCGTCGTGAATACAGACCGTCACTCCAACCTCCTTTTTTTGCCACCATGCTCGATCGATTGCAGGGGCCGCGAACCAGTTTTTTTCCTGCGACCCTGTTGCTTTTCCTTCGACCTTTGCCAGATGCCAAATCGGTCCAGCTAAATAGTCTGTCCCCAGTGACTCACCTCCCTTGTATTCGTCAGCAACAATAAGATACCCTTCAGTGGTGAGTACCGCACGGCGTGTCCATTGGCTTCCTGAACCGAAAAAGTCGTTGAAGCCAAACTGACCAAACGAGTCTCCCAAACCATTGTTCTCCGCTCTAGCCAAGTCGGGTAGATGTTTGGCAAAACCCATCCGCTTAAAGTCACGCTCATCACCCTGCCGATCAGGATGGACTGGAAACGGATGTCGTTTGTGAATCACTAGCAACGAATCGAGACTCTCCTCACCAGTGCCTCCTCCCTTGAGATTGTTACCTGAGTAGACATTGTTGTACTTGCCAGAGGTATGTAGGAATTTAGCTCCACCAATGGAATATTCGTAGAGGTAGCCTGCTACGTTGTCCAAGTGCTTGTCCTTCTTATCATAAAGGAAAAAGGCAGCAAAAGGTTTCTCTGGTTCCCGCCCCGCGTTGAGGTAAATACGCTCCTTCACTTTATGTTTAAGGGTACTCAATAAACCAATCTTGGAACTGCTGGCTGGTGGCGTCGGTTCTATACCATGTTTGACAAACCAAGCAAATCGTTTATTGTAGGCCGCTTGGTATTCAGCAGGTACATTGCCGCCGGGAGGGCGTCCTCCCAACGCAACCTGCTCGGCAGCCCACAAGTATTCAGGATTTCTGTAATGTAGGGCCATACGATACCAAAAATTTCCATCACGACTCGATGTCTCAACGTTGTAGTAACCCACATTCCACGGGTCGGTATAAACTTGCGACAGGTCTTTTCTTACCTGCGAACCACAATTAGGGTTTCCACGAACTCCACCGCCATGAACAAACCCAAGACAACGTTGGCCAATAGCGTTGATCAATTCATGTTCCGTGTCAATTCGACCAGTCGCCTCAGCAATATCCAACATGCCGTGTAGGAAAATTGGTCCGTATGGATAATAATTCCACTCTTTCCAATCGCCGTAATCGGCCATGTGTGCCCAGATTCGATTGATCCAAGCACGAGCCTTTTTCGCCTGTGGAGCGTTAGGAAACAACTTCAGTGCCAACGCCACTCCACCCCCGTTGCCAAAGGAATGGTTGTCCGCCTGTTGTGAACCTTTAGTAAAATCGAGAAACTGCGGTTGCAAACTTTGATGGATGATTTTCTTGAAAAGTGCTTTCTCCTCAGCAGTGAGCATTTTTTGTCGAACCAATTCTTCATATATACGCATCCGGCATGCACTCCCCCAACCACCGTGGTATCCACCTCCATGTAAATCACGCACTAGCATCCGGTCTTTATCAGCTTTTTTTGTCGTTTTATTGCCGCTATTCGTGGTGAATAAGATATACATCAGATCACCTTCACCTTTGGCTTCTAATTTGGCATGCCAATCAATAATCAATCCCCGAAACACACCGCGCAAAATCCTTAATGAGTTTTCCTCCTTGCGTTCACTATCAACGTAACGTTGCCGCAAGCGATCCCAACTCCACCAACCACGGGAAAACGAATACTTCTCCTCTTTCACAAGCATATTTCGCAGGGTTTCCTCCAAATTGTCGATGTTTTCGACATCAGCATACGAATGTTGAGGATGTAGTGACATTAACTCTTCATTTCCTTCCGCCGTAGCCAAGGCGAAGACGCAAAAAGCAATTGCGACATAAAACTGATTCAACTGATTCATCATTATCCAATGTATACTTCAGCATGTCTATGTTGATTTACAGCGATTGGCCGCTACTTTTGAGCCTACAAGCGGATCACTCCAGACTTGGGTAAACCAACTCTATCTAAATTAGCAACAGTTTTTGCTCATTTCACACACTACTATTTCTTCTCTTCCTATCATGATCATGTATCATAATATATTGGGGGTAGTGATAAGCTCGCTGTCACAAATTAGTTTCGACGAATCGTACGAACACATAATGATAATGAGAAGAGCCGACTAGATTACGATGTCGGCAAATGTAGTATTTAACCGGGGCGATAAGTTTGCCAACGATATACCTTTTTCTTTTTGACGCAGCAAACCTGACTTGGTCGTTTGAAGATCGAGTTTTTGATAGCGGTTCTTATAAACCCACCTGTCCATTATTCAGCTCAGTGGTGATAGTTCTGCTTTTCCTCGCTGATACCAGCCAGCTCAAGTTGATCTTCGATATACTGCACTTCATTTGACTTCAAACGCACTAGAGGAGGACGGACATGCGCCGCCGGCAACCGACCCAACAAAACCAGTGCCTCTTTCATTCGATTGTGCATATCCAGTAAGGGATTGCAATAGAAAGCGTGTGTCAAATGGTACAAGCGGTTACTAAGCTGTTGAGCTTTCTCCAAATTTTTAGTTTGAATCGCTATCCAAATAGTAACATGAAGATCCGCAACCACGCTTCCCGCACCAGATAGCAACCCATCGCAACCCAAAACCAACGAACTTAACAACCAAGCACTATGTGTCGATAGGACGGCAACAGGTTGATCCAATGCATGAAGTTCTCGGATATGCTGCTCATGCAAAATAGGATCGTTACACCAGTCCTTAATAGCTCGAATGGTAGGAAAACGTTGACACAAATCAAGTAGAGTTGAAAGGGGATAGCCCAGCCCACTGGACAATGGATACTGAAACAAAATTAGCGGTAAATCTGTAGAGATGGCAATGTGCTCAAAATGCGCTATTGCCATTTCTGGCCGCTGCTGTCCACCGAGAGACATGCTTTCTGGTGGAAAAACTAGCAGAGCTGAAGCACCACCTCTCGTAGCTGTGACAGCCAATTGTGCGGCAATCATACTGTTAGGCGTAGAGATGCCAACAATCAGCGGAATCTGGTCTCCAACTTCGTCCTGAGCCAGTTCCAAACTCCGTTCTTGCTCACTTAAGGTTAGCGCATGAACCTCAGCTGCATGACCATTAATAGTGATGGCAGAAATACCATCAACTAAAGCTAGTTCTCTCAAATGGCTTCGGTAGGCAGTCTCATCGATTTCTAGATTTTCCTTAAATGGCATCAGGCTGGCTGGAATTACTCCTTTAGGTTGATAATGCTTCGTAACTGCCAGTTTTGGGTCCACTGGTTTCCTTTCACTGATCTCTAGTTGTCCTGAGAATTTAGGTGCATTATTCTACTACAATTGCTAATTTGCAAGCAACTCAATGGATCAAACCAAATCAGAATTCAATTAGAAAAGCTAGGTGTCGAGCTAAAGGAAAGCCGTTCAGTAAAATCCAAAATCACCTCGTGTTCAAGTTGGAATTTGGTTAAAGTCATGCTGGTATTGGCTGGGATTTACGGTTTTCCTAGAAGGGAAGTTTTTAAATTAGTTAGGGTTAAGAGACCTGTCTGGACGAACAGGTCTCTTAACTATTTTTCATTTTTTTTCTAAAAGGCCTAATGTTTTTTTCTATCCTGCCGATATATAAACAGCTTGATTGAGTGTAGGAACTCAATTGAGGCAGTTAAAACACACAAACAACAACCATTTAAAGAACATTAGGAGAATCAAAATGAACTCTTTCAGACTTCAAAGTAACCCGACCTCGACTTTCGCTTACAGTCAACTCAATAAAACTCAAGCCCTACTCAATAAAAATATTCAACGACTCTCTTCCGGTCTGCGCATCAACAGCGCTGCCGACGATACCGCCGGGTCAGCCATGGCTACCCGTATGACTAACCAGATTCGCGGTATGCACCAAGCCAATAAAAACTCTCGTGACGCCAATAACCTCTTAGCCACGGCAGAAGCCGGTTTGAACAACATTGGTGATTTACTGGCACAGATGAGGGAATTGTCGGTTCAGGCCGCTACCGATACACTCAACGATACTGATCGAGCTAGTATCGATTTGGAATTCCAGTCCTTGAAAAATGAACTGACGCGTATTGCCAGCGTAACGGAACATAACGGTATGAATCTTCTAAATGGAACTTATCAAGCAGGAACAGGCGAAGATGTACCGGTATCCTTAGCTAATAATCAGAATAGTTTGGCGGCTCTGGACCCCAGTGGTTATGATCAGAAGCAACCCGGTGTTGTTGTTGATAATGCCACTCCAGCCGACGATCAAAGAGGTCACTGGCGTATCCAGATTGGTGCCGATAACGATGTCGATAGCCAGCATGAATTCAGCATTATGAACGCTACCGATGTGGGCTTGGAAATTGATGATGACCAAGTATTAACAGTGGATGAAGCCAGAATAGCAGTTACGGCCTTGGATGAAGCCATAGATGAAGTTAACCGAGAACGCAGTTACATCGGTTCGGAACAGAACAAACTGCAGTTCACCATGTCTAACTTAAGCAGCACCATAAATAGCATAGAAACAGCGCGTTCGAATATAGAAGATGTAGATTATGCGTTGGAAATGTCGGACTTGGCCAAGAATCAGATCCTGGTACAATCAGGTACAGCGATGTTAGCGCAAGCCAATATGGTATCGCAGAATATTCTGCAACTTTTGAGTAACTAGTTTAAGTATCACTTGTAGTAGCAGCTGTTTCGTCAACTCCTACTAGACGAAATGGTTTTTCTCCTAAGATGTTGTTGTGTTAATGCAGTACAGCTATCTCGTCAACTCCTACTAGACGAAATGGCCTTTTCTCCTAAGATGTTGTTGTGTAAAGGGACCTGTTACCCAAACAGGTCCCTTTTATCATTTCTAGTAGGAGGAAAGGCAGATGATTTATGCTTAGTACCTTATCAGGCTATCAAACATCACGCTCAGCTGTCTTGGAAAGTACGGTAATTGATAGCTTGAGACTAAAATCTTTTCACTAACCTCCAATAAAGTTCCAAACATATAATCCGATTTAAGCTCTTTACTGCCTTTTGAGTAGAAGACTTTGACCTTCTACATCTAGATTTTTTATCTGCGCTATGAAGTTCTGGGATTTCTCTAGTCTTCGCTGAGTTGAATTTACGCTGGATTCACTATTCCATATTAGTTCAGAAAAGGAGGAAGATGTGGAGCCTAGATTGATAGTTGCTTGAGACTCAAAATCAAATGGTTGATGATTTTGCACATATAGATAAATTCAGGTATGAGATATGTCCTATTAGATTCAAATCTGAGAAGTAAAATCCTTTGAGATGAAGTTCTAAAACTAGTGAATTTCATTTGCTCATAGCCTATTTTGGTGGGTAAAAGTCGTGTAAACTTTTACTATGAGGACGACGTCATAGCTTGTAGCCTATGAAATCCGGAGAAGGGTTTTAGTTTCGCTCTGTTTTTTTAGGGTCTACGTAAACTTCTCCTATATAGTGTTAAAAGTGTATGACCAAGGATTCTGCTACAAGTGACTTTCCCCTTTCGACTCCGATGGACGTTCGTCTCGGCATCACAAAGTTGGTAGATGTCGCGTTCCCTTTGCGTTGGGGGATCATTGGAGCTGGTTCTATTTCTGATCAGTGGGTTAGGTGTTTGCGTGAATGCGAAGGGGCGACGGTAACCGCCGTGGCTGCACGGTCTGCTGATCGCGCCAAGGAGTTTGCGGCGAAGCACGGTATTACGTCTGCCTATGGTAACTACGCTGAGATGGTGGCAGCTCCAGATGTGGATATTGTGTACGTTGGGACAATCACCAGACTCCACAAAGAGCATAGTCTTCTCGCTATCGAGGCCGGCAAGCACGTGCTGTGTGAGAAGCCGCTAGCCGAGAATGCCTCGGATGCACGGGCCATGTATGCCGCAGCAGCAAAGAAGAGGGTGATGCTTCAAGATGGCATGTGGACTAGGTTCTTCCCTGCGGTGGAACATGCCCGCACCGCCATCGAGGTCGGTACAATTGGCGAGGTCGTAATGACCCAATCTGATTTTTTCGACCCCATCTACGCTATTCAGGCTGCGCCGCTAGCATTTGGGGCTCAGGCAACACCGACAGCCATTATTGCCGCAGGGCAAAATGCAAGTGGTGCGATTGTAGAGTATGGTGATGATAAGTGCGCTGTTCTGACGTTCCCACCGTTCAACAGCGAGCTGGCGGAAGTGACAGAGCTTATTGGTACCAAGGGTCGGATTACTTTGGAGCAACCAGGGCATTGTCCAACGCGCATAACCATTCGAGTTCCACCTCCCAATGGAGTGCCTTCACGCTATAGGACTGCAAACGCGCCCGCGCCGACACAGCACTTTGAGTATCCCTTGCCGGGATTTGTAAGCATCCCCAAGGCTTCACCAAATCAGCATGGCTTCCTTTATCAAGCTGAAGCAATTCATCGTTGTCTAGCTTCTGGCCTACGCGAGTGCCCTCAGTACGATCAGGAGGAATCTTTGCATGCGATGGATCTATTGACCGAGATCAATAAAGTTAAGGAAGTCACGGCACAACGATAGAACAACCCATTGTAACCGTTTCCCGCGACAGAAAACTTACCTGAGTTTGTGTTTAAATTTTTATCTAAACGCAGGCCAAAGGCCAAGTTGGGAAGAGTAAAGTATTCATTTTTTGCGGTGTATGTCCCTAAATTGGCCATATGATTTTATATTAACTAGGAGTTCTCGACTATGCAATATGACCCACGAAATAGAACCTTTGATTGCGATCCAACTTTGACTGACAACCAGGTGCTGGAGTTCTGCCGCCAAGGCTATCTTATGCTACAGGATGTGGTGCTGGACGAGATTAACCAGCGCACCTGCGATTATTTGGATGGCAAAATCGAAATAGGTCCGCTCCGAATTCCAGATCATATGGTTCTTACCGACCTGGAACGGATTCGTAACACTCACGAACCAAGCAGTATTCTGTTGGAACAGTGGTTTATTAATCAGGTAATTCTGAATTCTCAGGCAGTTGGAGCCATCCGCTCGATACTAGGCAAAAATGTGGGACTACCCGTTTTGATGAGCAACCATCGAGTGGATTGTCCCCAACCTGCACAAGGATGGCATCACGATGCTGACTCGATTTTTAGCCCAGAAACCAATTATTTGCAAGTCTTTTATTATCCACAAGATACGCCAGTAGAAATGGGGCCAACCGAGGTCCTGCCGGGATCACATCACCGTCCAACTTCACGGGAAATAGACTGGTGTCAGGGCGGCCTAACTACTGCCCCTGCGGGGTCTATTTTTCTAACTTGCTATCCGATCCTGCATCGGAGAAGTGCTTCAACTGCTACTGGACTTCGCCATCTACTAAAGTATAACTATTGGCGGACCGTACCTCCAGAAAGAGATTGGATCAAAGATCCAACCTTTGATTTTCATCGAACTAACTATGGTGGGCATGGAGAAGCACGGTATGTAGCACATCAGTTTTATTGGTTGTGTGGGAAGGGTGATCAATTCCGAACCATTGGTGGACAGTCTTGGCCGTATTCTGGATCAAGTCACAATGCCATTGGTCCTAGTTATGGTTTCGATCGCCAAATAGGACATTCACCGGACTGGTCCAACCTAGGTACTTTTTAAGGAACTGAGTAAATATAGCGAGAAGGTTACCACTTCATCTCCCGATGCAATGCTAGATTAGCTGCGCGCAATAGTTGTCCAATATCTAACAGAAAACTCAGCTTTCAAAAAATTTATTAATCAAATTGGATATTATAGTAAATGCTATTTCCCCCTCCAGCTTTTTAGTTTTCCTCAACAAAGCTGCTGGCCTTTGGTAGAACCATTGATTTTTGGGGACCCTATACTCCTGTATAGTATGTTACTTGTAAATTCAAGCTAAGACGATATATTGATCTTCATGGAGCATAAAGCTATCATGATTGCCAAGAAAAAATCGAAAAGAGCGACTAAATTTCTAATTACTAAAAGTCCCGTATGTATCCAGCAGTCCAACCTCCATCAACAACTAGTACGTGTCCAGTGATATAGGAAGTCTCCGGAGCAGCCAGAAAAAGTGCAGCGTGAGCGATTTCTTCCGTGTTGGCAGGACGACCGAGCGGAACATGGGATAGCATATTTTTCATCGATTCTTGGAACTTCGCGTCATTACCATAGAATAGTTTCTTTGTGCCTTCTGTTAGTACAGAACCAGGGGCAATGCCATTTACAAGTATTCCTGATGGAGCAAGTTCTATCGCCATCGCTTTAGTCAAGTTCACCACTCCAGCCTTGGCAGCTACAAATGCACATTGTAATCGCAAAGGCATTATGCCTGCTACCGAAGCGATGTTGATGATACGGCCATGTTTTCGGTCAATCATTGGTCTTGAGGCAAATTGACTTACGATGAATAATCCTGTTAAATCCACCTCTAAAATCCGGTTCCATTCTTCTAGAGGGAATTGATCTATGTTCACACGATGTGCCAGAGTATTAACGCCAGCATTGTTGACTAAAATATCCAAATGCCCAAAATCAGCTAAGACGTTTTCGATACTGAGTTCTACCTGTTCGGAATTCCTCACATCCATGTGTAAAGGTTTGCAGTTTCCATCATATGTTTGGTTGGCCTCTGATGCGGTTTCTTCTGCTTGCTCAAAATCAATATCTGCAAAAATGACGTCCGCCCCGTTTTCTCCCAATATATTGGCAATTGATTTACCAATGCCGCGTGCGGCGCCAGTTACTAACGCAACTTTGCCTGCAAGATCAACTTTCATCCATGCCCTCCATAAAATCGCTACTGAGCCAGAAAATTCCGTTGGTATCCCACTGCGATTCTAAAAATTTCAGTTTTTCCTTTTTGTGTAGACTTCCAACTGAATGCCTGCATCATAACTGGAAACCAGACATATTACAGCTAAAGTACTATCGCATGTCAAGCTGAATTAAGGATTGGGAGGTGAAGTACAGATCAGAACCTCCAGAGTTTCATCACCCGTATTTTCTATACCATGTTCGCACCAAGGGGGAAGATGAACAAACATACCTGCTTTCACTTGGACCTGATCCCCAGCTAGTATCATTGTTCCTTGTCCCCTCAAAATAACATAGCATTCTTCAGTGTGATGGCTGCTGGGCTTAAAAGTAACATGAGGTGGTATATAGAACATAATTAACCCCATATTTTGAGCTGGTGCTTTCGGATTGGCGGGATGCACGATTCTGACACCAAGCCCTTCGCAATTAGGGTATTTTACTGGTACACCGTCCCGAGCTGTTACAATGTTTGGTAATACTTTTTCATCTGGGCGCTGTTCGGAAGAATCCGAATCGTAGCCTTTGAATGTAGTGATTTTAGCCACTTAATAATTTCCTTTCAGTTGAATATTTCCCCAAATTTTTTGTGGCGGTTATGGGAGAATTTGTTGGTAACGACAAATTCCATCGCCATTAATCTCAAAGTTCAGAAATGCTGGTGTCACACCCAGAGGCAGATAGAAAATATAGGAACGTGTGCTTAGATCTGTTTACCATTTCGGTAATTCACACTGGTTAAAGTTACGACAACATTGGTCTGTTGACTGCAGATGGAACAACCTCCAAGTTGAAGAGGTATCATAAATATTACTCTGAGTTAAAATACGCATCAAAAACCTTTGCCACTAACAAATAAAGTAGTTTACTATATTATAATTGAATACGTCATATCAGAGAAAAGATTCAATATATTCTTTTCAGCGTTGCAACTGAAATACTTCCAAGTGGTTAACAAGGTTTGGGACCATACCATAATTGCCACAGGAACGTTTAATAAACAGCCTTTCAGCTACAAGACTCAGTTATTTGCGTACTTTTTTCTGACTCTATAATTATTGTTTGGTATGGCTTGTGGCTCGTACCGATTATTCTCTGGAGAACTTACATTTGTTTTAGAAATCCCATGTGGGAAGTAAATTGAAAGTTGTGTTTACAAGATTGAGTTGCTTGTGTTTCAGTGTCATGTGCATCAACATGATTTTAACTGTCGATGTTTTTGCAATTGATCCTAATAATGCTTTTGGAATTTGGCTTTTTGATGATGGGGTTGGCAACATTGCCAAAGATTTCTCTCCCAGGTGCAATGATTGTAACCTCATACGAAACCCAAAATAGGTTCCAGGAAGGTGCAGACTTAGAATAGGACGCGACTAGATTTCATGCGGAAACTAATTGGAAACAAAGTGAAGCTGCATATACATTGCATAATTTTGATCAATTAGATGAGGTTGAGATGACTGGTCGTGAACTAATGGAATTTGGTCCACTTGTTTCTATAACCGAGCAACCTGGTTCTACAATTATTAGCTACAAATTGGAGAGTTGAAAACACGAGAGTCGCTTGAATGCTGTTTAATCCCCTGATAGAAGATACATTCAGCAACTTAAAAATTGTGAGATTTTCACAAGTACTTACATTCTCAATGTAAGGCAAGTAAAGCAAACTTCGTAAAATTATTTTGGTAAAATCAACATAATTAAGAGGTGAAATACATGCAATTATCTGAACAACAACTTAGCTTTTTCGATACTTTCGGGTACTTAGCTTTTCCGGAGCTTTTTAAACCACAAGAAGTCTCTTGGATTATTGAGGAATTCGAAATGGTTCTACAAACTCACGGAGGCGGAAAAAAACATGATGGGTCAAAACGAACCATTATTGTACCTACCATAGATCACAGTGCAAAATTATCTACATTACTTGATGACTCTCGCATCCTAGGAATTGCCTCGGAGATCTTAGGTGATGATTTTAACTACGGTTCAGGCGATGGAAATTATTATTCAGGTGATACCGGCTGGCATCCTGACGGAGGCTATCCTGAATTTTTTGCCATCAAATTAGCTTTCTACCTCGATCCTCTGACACGAGATACCGGTTGTTTACGTGTTCTCCCCGGGAGCCATCGACTCGATTCTTCATGGAGAGTGTCAGGTCATGATTGGAACCAATCCCAAAACTTGCTCGGAATTTCACCTGCCGAAATCCCCGGTAATGTCGCCTTAGAGACCAATCCTGGCGATCTTGTAGTTTTCAATCACAACACTTTTCATGCGGCCTTTGGCGGAAGTTCGCGGCGGCGCATGTTCACGATGAATTTGCACAAGCGTGGCCATACTGAGGAAGGAGTAGCTCGTGTCGATGGGTATATAAAAGCCCATTGTCCTGTTGCCCACGGTTTCAAAATTGGTGGTATGTATACCGACATCATTCTAGATACAGCACCACCTGAGCGCTTAAAACATCTGGAACAATGTCATGAACGCCATGCTCTAGTTCACCCAAATGACACTATCCTTCGTCCTTTTCCAACCTCATAATTTCTAGTGATTGATGAATCATGATTTATTCTGAGTTATTGGAATCTGTGAGAATAGGTGTATTCAAATCGAAGTCCAAATGGGGATTTAGTGTGCGCAGAGGTTTATTCGGAACTTTTCTCTTTAGAGATAGACCTACGATACAAACAAAAGCCTAGTATGGTAGCAGGATTGCTGAAGCGTTATTGAACCAATGGGTGATTTGACTTCTGGTTATTTCTTATATAGCTAACAAATCAGAGAGGCAAGCGGTAATTTGAGCAAATAGGAACGTACCAACAGCAACTCACCCGAGAAGAATCGAATTTCGAAACACACCGAAATAGTATTGATCACAATCTAAATAGTAATTACAGAGGTTCTCGTTGTGCTTTTAAGTCGACACTTCTATTAAATTTACAAGGAAGTATCAGAAATCGACATGAAACTGAATCAGAAGAAGCTATATGGCAGTTGCCCAGTTGTCCTTCAGGATAAAAAAAATTCTTTTCCCCTAAGAGGACGAAAGAATTCGCGTAAATCAGCAGACATTTCTTCAGCTCTCTCGTGGATCGCGAAATGCCCACCTTCTGAGTACTTGTTGAAATGGACAACATTATAGTATCTTTCTGCCCGTTTACGAACAATTGGTGCCAATTCGGATATGCGGCAACAGCGGTTGGCACTTCGATACGGGCTCCTGGCATCAATTCCCAAGGATGGCAGTAGGACTCGCTATACAAACGGATAGCCGACCAAAATGAATTTGTAACCCAATAAAGCATAACATTGGTGATTATCATATCTCTTGGGTAACCGTGCATCATGAACAATGGCATTGGGTTAGGTCCCTTACCTTTTTCGTGCAGAAAGTGTATATTTAAACCATCGACATTACCTTGGTAATGGTTGTGTTGATTGAGAGCCGTTTCCTGATTCCGCCAATCATACTCATCAATCCAATACTTGACCAGTTCTTTCATATATGAAAGATCGCAACCTCGTCTCCAGCCAGTACCAGCGACTTCATCAGGCCACCTTGTGCGATGTAAACGCTCCCACAGATCATCTATTACCTCTTGAGGAACATCAATTTTGTAAGGACTAACCGTAACCATAGAAGAATTCCCCAGCTAGCATGTGCAGACGATAAAGTTCACGCCTCTAAATATCTGCTCTCCACTGATTCGTTTTGCTTGATAGCGGTAGGCAGTTTTGTCTTTGCTTGTGTTACATAGAATCAACCCATTTTCAAACAAAATTTCGTACCTTTAACATCAGAAATAAAAGCGCACGAAACATCCTAGATTTTTGCCTATAGTAAAGTTGGCTCCTCTGCCGTTGATTCTCAGTTAACAACATGTCTAGCCAGATCAGGAAAGAGTTGATCATGGATTTCTATTGGTTGGCAGAGGTGGGTCATTCGATTTTCATCAGCAGTGTCTATAATGGTTGGATTAAACATGCCAGCACCTGTCTTTACATTGTATCCACCAGGTGAATGGACACTTAGATATCGATTCGCTATTTCGAAATCTTCTGGTGTTTTGGCTTGACGCGTGCAGTTCATAGTAAACATACGCCTGCGAGTTCCCCCACCAAATGCTGCATGATATAAATCATGGTTGAAAATCACGATATCGCCAGGATTGGTTTCAACAGCGATACTACCGGGAAACTCCGTAGGTGGAACACCAAAAAGCTCAAGTGAGTTGTTGACGTCTATTTTTTCCTTACGAATGAAGTGATCTGGTCGATGACTGCCAGGGATTAGACGAACTGCTCCAGTGTCGCGAGTCAGAGGGTCTAAATAGAAAGCGGTCTTAGCGGCAAAAAGCTGCCCCCAACCTCCGTCAGGATGCCAATGCGTATCTCCTGTATAATAGTTCCCATCACCACTACAATAATTGAAGTCTTCTCCGAGCACACCCCCAATTAGGCCAAGTATTGAAGGATGATCAAGAATAGCGCACATTTCCGGATGGTGCTCAATTGGTCCCCCAAACATAGTGCGGCTTGAACCGTCATGATTTTTGCCACCACCGCAATTTTGAATTGACCATTCAAATCCTTCAATAATTTTCTCAGTTTCTGCTGGTGAAAAGAGTTGTCTAATCAGCAGATAACCGAAGGTATCAAAGAAGTTAAGTTGTTCTTTGCTAAGTTCCATTTGTTAGTCCTTTGAAAAAAGCTAATATGACATAATCTTTAAGTATACTCTTCACTAGATGATCATCATTTGCATATTGTATATGGATCGCAAGAGCTATTCAATATGTAATCATATCAAGCATATACCCGAGATTACCATACTTGTGACCGAAGAACAATTGAAACAGTTTCACTGAGGTAACCTTAATTATTACAGATTGTTTTTTAAACACAAAAGACGTTAAAACAAACTTAGTCTAAATGAAAAAATTAAATGGAAATTGGGATACCTCATTGAGTTCGGTGAAATTGGCAGAGCGACATCTTTGGAATCTACGGCAGTGGACTCAGTTTCCAGATGGAATAAAGGCTTTGGATTAGTTAATTGGGTCGATGATTGGCTTGATATGTATGGATAATGTTTGAACATACAAAACTTGAATTACTATGATGGGTATCGATGTTCTTTGGTTTGGGCAAACCGCTAACTTAATTCACAATGTACAGGATAATTCTGCTTCAATACGAGGAATTCTCTGTTCTCTTTTGGAAAGATACTGTGCAGATGTTCGTTTTCTGTTTGATTATGAAGCTAAGATACTCACATTATAAGGTTGGGACGTTTGGTCTGTTAGCTAAGTATCAGAAGGGAATGAACATGACAGAAAACGAACATCTGAATTCGTCCTGAACGCAAATTAAAATTTAACATATGTGCAACTTGGCTAAGCAGAAAAATCGATCACCGCAGTTACATTATCTATCTGTCAACACACTATTTTCCATAACTGAATTTCCCCTTATTCTTTCCAACAACTATGCATAATACATTTTTTTTCATTTTTTTTGCAAAAAGCCTAAAGTTTTCTCCGCTTCCTGCCGATATATAACCAGTTTGATTGAGCGTAGGAACTCAAACAAGCGGGATACAACGCAACAGCAACGTGCAAGTATAAGGGGAAAGATAAGTGAACGGTTTAAGATTACGCAGTAATCCAGCAACATTACTAGCCTACAGAAACCTGACTCAAACACAATTTGGCCTCAATAATACTCTGCAAAGACTCTCCTCCGGATTGCGCATCAACAAAGCAGCCGATGATTCTGCTGGATCTGCTATCAGCACCCGAATGAGCAACCAGATACTGGGCATGAAACAAGCCAATGAGAACTCCCAACAAGCCAATAACCTGATTCAAACGGCAGAAAGTGGGTTGAATGACATTGGCGGTATGCTGAGTCGAATGCGGGAACTGGCAACACAAGCAGCTACTGATACACTTAATGCTAGTGATAGAGCCAGCATCGACCTAGAGTTTCAGACATTAAAAAATGAAATTAGTCGGGTTGCTCATGCTACTGAGTATAACGAGATGAATTTGCTTAACGGTACTGATTACAAAAATGAAGTCCATAGAGTCCATACCACTGCCGATGATGTGATAGGGATCGGTGTCAAAAATGCAAATCTATCCTATGATATTCGTAAAGGGATTTACACATTGAGTGATGAGCATATTGACGTCAGTGGCCTAGCAGATATCAGTAATTTGTCCAACACGGCAATAACTGATATCAGATATAGTAGTTCATCGCTCCAACCAGCACTGGGAGAAACCTATACCGTTAAGTCCCAAGTCAATTCAGGTGCAGCTGATATTGATAGCTTATCTAGCACAGATGTCAGCCAACTTAGACATAGTACTTCACCGATTGTATTACCAGGAGATCATATGATAATAGCCCATTTAGACGCTTCAGATCATGCCAATATAAATGGTTTATCCGGCACGGGCATCACTGAAGTTCGGCATGATGCTTCCTCAGCAGTGCAACCGGGAGATCATACAATAAGTGCTCGTCTCGACGCTTCGGATCGTGCCAATATCAGCGGTTTGTCTAGCACCGCGATTACCGAAATCCGACATGACGCTTCCTCTGCTGTGCAACCCGGCGACTACACAGTCAGTTCCAAGGTCAATGCCGGTACAACAAATATTAGCAATGTGTTGGGTGCCAGCATCATTCATGGCAACTCCCCAGTTACTCAACCGGGCAATTACACAGTCAGTTCCAAGGTCAATGCCGGTACAACAAATATTAGCAATGTATCGGGTACCAGCATCATTCATGGCAACTCCCCAGTTACCCAACCTGGCGATTACACAGTTAGTTCCAAGGTCAATGTCGGTACAGCAGATGTTAGTAATTTCGTTAACATCAACAAAATTAACCATAGTGCCTCCATACAGCCTGGTGTCTATAGCATCAATTCGCAAGTTAATCCGAACACAATTGCCATTAGTCAAGCTACCGTTGACCACACTTCTTCAGCTTTAGTTGGCAACTACGTAGTCAGTGCTAAGGTGAACGCCGGTACAGCTGATATCAGCAATCTTGCCGGTACATCTATCAATCAAGTTAGTCACCAGTCAAACGTTCAACCAGGGGTTTACACGCTGCAGGTTGCAAGTTCTAACAGTAGCGGGACTGCATTCACATACGATCCAGCCCTTTCTAGTTCTAATCGATTACTCACGAATGATTTTTTGACGGTGGGAATTAATCATGACGCCTCGTTGATCAATACCAGCTTAGGGAATACCAGTGTTGTGTTTGATCCTGATGGTACTTCCGGACCTAAAGGGCCGAGCGGGGATTTCTTCTATCCAGGTTCGCCTTTGGAGGGGTTCTCTGTTAAATATGAAATTGGTGGTTCAACTCAACTTTACCGTAATGCCCATCCGCAAAACAGTCCGGATATTTCCTTCAATGTTAGGGATCACAGTACTGCAACCCATCAGGTTTCAGTAGCTAATGGGACGACTCCAGATGGCAATTTAGAGATTGAACAGGTTGTATCACTTAAAGAAGGCAGTCGAGTGCTCCGGTTTGATTTAACATTCGAAAATGTAGGTAGTCAATCAATTAGTAATCTTAAGTATTTACGCAATGCGGATCCTGATCAGGATTCTGGACCACATGGTACAACTTATACTTACAATGATGCCTTGACTCTAGCTTCTGGTGAAGTTGCCGCTTCAGCCGTAGGCGAAATTTCAGGGCATACAGTTGTCATCGGAAGTGTGGACGAAGATGCTGTTGTATCAGCTGGGCGAGATTTTACAATAACTGACCCTGACGTAGTCCTGAATTCGCCAAACGACCCGAACGGAGGCAAGGAAGACAACTCGATTAATGTAGCGAAAAACCTAATGGGTTTATCGTCAGGTGAAACCAAGACCATGACATTCTTCTACACCTTTGGTGAAAATGTTAGTGACGCATTGAGCACATTAGATCATGCTGGAATTCCTGTGGTTACCATGACAGTAACGGCTCCTAGTGGCCTCTCTGAATCCTACACCCATGTTCAGGGAGATTCCTTTAATGGAAAAGTAGCCCTCACGAACTTAGGTATTGAAATGGATATCAATAATATTGATGTTCTACCGGGACAGCTAACCAGCTCACAAACTTTTACAATAGACCCAACATTAGTTGTAACTGCTCCGGATACAACCACTAGCGAAGTTACATATAATCTGAATGACGCCAGCGTTGATTTCTCTGGTTTTGGTCTTCAAGTTGACACCAGCAACGCCTCGGCCATGACAAATGCTTTACTCAGCAATTCACAGTCTTTCACTATAAATCCAACATTAGTTGTAACTGCTCCGGATACAACCACTAGCGAAGTTACATATAATCTGAATGACACCAGCGTTGATTTCTCCAGTTTAGGTATTGACGTTGATACTAGTAATGCCTCGGCCATGACAGCAGATTTACTGAATACACCAAAAACTTTCATCGTTAATCCAACGCTGGAAGTGACTCCCCCAGTTGGTTCTGCGGTAGAAACTGGCTACTCCTTTAACAGCAATTCTCAAACAGTTGATTTCTCCAGCCTAGGTATTGACGTTGATACTAGTAATGCCGCCACCATGACAGCAGATTTACTGAATACACCAAAAACTTTTACCATCAATCCAACGCTGGAAATGACTCCCCCAGTTGGTTCTGCGGTAGAAACTGGCTACTCCTTTAACAGCAATTCTCAAACAGTTGATTTCTCCAGCCTAGGTATTGACGTTGATACTAGTAATGCCGCCACCATGACAGCAGGTTTACTGGACAGTGTTGGGGAGTTTACTGTTAACGCTAGATTGACAGCAACTGCTCCTGATGGGACACATCAAGAGATTAAATATCCATCTAGTGCAGAGTTTCAAACCGTTTCCTTTGATGCTTTAGGACTTGATGTTGATAGCATTGATGCAGAGCAAACAGCGACCGTGTTACTTAACAGTACCCAAGGGTTCATTGTTGATTCTAGATTGACAGCAACTGCTCCTGATGGGACACATCAAGAGATTAAATATCCATCTAGTGCAGAGTCTCAAACAGTTTCCTTTGGTACTTTAGGACTTGATGTTGATAGTGATAATGCCCAGACTACAGCAACCCAATTACTCGATAATTCCAAAGATTTTACCGTTAATCCAACGTTGGCAGTCAACTCACCCAATACAGGCCCCGTGGAGGAAATTGGATACCAATTCCACAGCAGTCCTCAAACGATAGATTTTTCCCGGTTGGGATTGGAAGTTGATACCAATGAAGCGCCAAAAACGACCACAACGTTACTTGGTGCTTCACAGGATTTCTTTGTGCCGGAAACCAGAAAGCTAACTATGACGGGAGAGAATGGGGTACAGCAAAGCTTGGAATATCGGGTTGGTTATGACACTATGTTAGATTTCGACAAGTTTGGCATTCAGTTGGATATTAAGGGCAGTTCTGACCATTCCACTCCTTCTATTGATAGTTATAATCCGCACGCTGACAGTCTAGACGGTAAACAGATAGAAATTGCCCCAAACAGGGACCTACAAGTGGGAGTGGACAACGACGTCAATCATCAGTTGAAACTGGGTATTACCAGCGTGACAGCCAGTGGATTAGAGATTGAGGATGAATCAGTAGCGGATATCAATCAGGCGAGATTGGCTATTACCTCCTTAGATGTGGCTATAGACGTGGTCAACCAGGAACGGAGTTATCTGGGTTCAGAGCAGAACCGCTTGGCCTTCACCATGTCGAATTTGACCAACCAAACACAGAGCATTGAAACCTCACGTTCCAGCATACAAGATGCTGACTTTGCATCCGATGCAGCTAGTCTAGCGAAAAACCAGATATTAGCACAATCAGCTACGGCTATGTTAGCTCAAGCCAATGCAATATCGCAGAACATACTTTCATTAATCTCGGCTTAATTTTGATTTGTTAGTTGTTTGCAAGTAACTGCTTTGTTTTCAGCTTAGATACAGTCGCTAGATTGTGAATATTCTCTCCTTAGAATGGTCAGTTTCTCTATCCTTGGATCTCAAGCATGAGTTGTTTATGGTAAGAGTATTGGCAGTTTTCTGTTAGGTCTATTCTTAATTGGGTATGACCAATTGGGTAGGTTTTATGAGATCTAGTCAGCTTAAGCTTTCATAGTCAGTTAGGATTATATGCCCAACGATTTTAACTAGCTTGCACTTGCATAGAGACCAAAAAAACTCGGAAAATGTTCAATAATCTTCGCCGCAGCTAAATCTATAGTCAGAAGCTATTAGTAAGAATTTATTAGTGCAGGTTGTTGTCATCTGTTGTATGGTTTTGCCTGCCATTTTTTACTAGATACTGCTGAAGAAGGGCTCTCGCTTCAGCACATTTGGAGGAAAATAACAAGGTGGAGACTTGCTTCAGATCCTCCATAGCCACAGTGTTTTTCATGTGCTTCTTTTTGAGCTCATACAATATTACAGGCAATTGTAGATCGTTTCGACTAAAGCACGTTTGAGTATACTTCTGGACTTCTTCTAGATACTGGTATTTGAACGACTTTGTTGGTTCAATGACTGTCCCCTCACCATAGTCATTCCACGTGGCGATCTGAATAAATTGTGACTTACTGTTCCATGCGCGTTCAAAAGTCTCAATGAAGGTTTTTCCCGCTTGATCATCAATATATCCAATGCTTTTGTGCAAACCAGCCTCCTCATAGATGTCATGGAATCCTGGGAAAGCCACAGCAATGACTGCTTCTTCGGTTGATCCTTTGGTATACAGTTGGCAAAGATATTCCGTCCAAACGGTAGGTACTACCTCTCCACCGCCAGATACTGGGGGCCAACCAAATACACCGCTTGTCTTGGTTTCCTGCAAAAGGTGTGGTAACCCATAAAGCCGTGGACGTTTCGATAGTCCTAACATCATGTGGTTCCACTGCTCTGCCTTGAAATACTGAGGTCCAAAGACGAGCAGAACGGGTTGGTCATCAAGTTTTATATAGGCATCATCGCTAAACCAGTTATTGTCAAGCCATTGTAGGACTTTCTTGCCATGGGTATGATCCTCTTGCTTTTGAAGGAACTTGCCTTCAATCATATGTTTGACTGTTTGATCTTCATAACAGATTGCAAACTGAAGTTCCGCTTTTTTAATGTATTCGATCATGTGCTGTGTATTGCGATGAATAGCAGCGTAGTCCCGAAAATCCTCTATACCATACCAATCGATAACTACACCTTGTATACCCGCAAATTTCATCAGCAACACATGACATTCCAGAGTTTGGCCGTCGTTGGAGTCATAGGGGCCGATGAGAGGGTAGTCATTTGAAGCTACTTCTCGCTGACCATCTTTGTTAATTTTTTCGGGATTGAAGTGATTCATCGTCCAGTGCCATCCCCAACGTCCGCTCACAGGCTTCGATGAGTACCATGGCATGTAATGAACCAGTACAGTTTTTGGATCAACTTCGCTGTGTAGTAGATACGAAGATAAACTGAATAATAGCAGTATGCTGCACGACAATTCGGTAATGTAGCGGTGATTCACTCTTAAATCTTCCTTGGATTAAATTTTTACTATGAGTTAATGAGATCAATTCAGGTTCTGGCACTCATATAGCAAACTACAACAGGGAGTGAGTTTGACTACGTTGCCTAAGACTATCTAAGAACTTAATTCTACCATACCACAAGCTAAACTAATCTATTGCTGATATTTTTCTACTAATTACTAGTGGCAACCATAGGACCTAGAAAACAAAGGACTCTATCTAGAGCTTAGTTTCAAGTAGGTTCGGATGGAGGCGAGCAGGAGGGCCGCTGGCAGACGTATGTCGTTGAAGAATTAGTCTTGGAATTGCTATGTTCAACTGTTGCATTTGGGGTGCTGAGAACTGCAATATTTGGTGAAATTATCCAGCAGTAGTTAAGTATAAGGATCGTGCGGCTTATCTACTTCATCAACACAGTAAACTGCCCAAACTTCACTCTCTTTCACATGTGGGTCGTCAAGGAATTTTTGCCTCAGTAAGTTACGAATGCGCAAAGCTTGGGTCAAATCGCCAATTAACCCGTTGGGCATTAGGTGTGGATTGGTTAGGTTTTCTGTATCGGTTCCCCAATTGGTGAGTACTGATATCAAACCATCGATTATATCGTATCCCAGTAGCCCTTCTTCCGACTCATAGGCTTCGTCTAGTTCTGTGTCAACACCTACTATGTTGGCATTGTGGTACCGCTGCAAAATTTTCCTGGCATAGTTGAGATTAGTAATCAGGTGGAGTTTGAAATCTTCATTTACACAGTTTGCCCAATCTTCCTGGGATTTGGGATTGAACAAATCAGGCTTAAGAATGCCGTCAATAGAATCGAAACAGGTCAAATCTAATTGTCGCCAGTTGAGATAGTTCTGCCATCGTTCCTCATCTGAAGGACTGAATTTCTCGATAATTTTGTAGTACATATTAAAGTTTGTCTCACATCGTCTAATTATGTAGAATTATCATCCTCATAAAATTACTAGATTAATGAATCGACCAATAATTTTATGATATCGACCTACTGTTTGTCAGATTTGTTTAATTGTATACATAATTTTTTGGGGCCGTGAATTTATTATTGACGATATCCTCGCTTGTGTTTTATTCATTGATTCTTTACAATATGATTGATGTCTTAGAGTGTTACAAATATTTGTCAATTTGGAGATAGTTATGGACAGTGAATGGACGGAAATTTTTAATGGTAAAGATTTAGCTGGTTGGCGAATGCGCCACACCGACCGAGAGCACGCTTGGGTCGCCCATGATGGTATTCTTGAGAATACAAAGCATGCTGTTGATATTATTACTGAGGATGAATTTGGTGACTTCGATCTACACATTGAGTATCTATTTCCTGAAGGAAGCAACAGTGGTATCTACCTACGCGGCCGTTATGAATTACAAATTTTAGACAGCTTAGGGAATACCTATGATTATCCAGCGGAGAATGGAGCTCTTTACAATCAAAAACGTCCTGATATGGAAGCCACAAACCCAGCGGGTGAATGGCAAATTATGAATGTTACACTCAGGGGGATGGTGTTGACAGTAACACTAAATGGCAAAAAAATTCATGATGATGTTACTATTAGCGGACCTACTGGCGGGCAACTAGGTGATGACGATCCGTCTAGAGGGCCATTGATGCTACAGGGTGATCACGGTCCAGTTTCATTTCGGAATATTCGCGTTCGTGAGCATTAGCGAAGGAAAATCGACGAATTTGTCATGTTTCTGACGGTTCGTCGATTTTTTTATCATTTGGATGATAGTAGTGCAGAAGTCAAGGCTAAAGGATTACTTCAAAGTGCCAAATCCTCCCCCGCCTGGTGTTTTAATTTCAATAATATCTTCGTTGTCTCCAGAGAAGCTTACTTTTCCCTCAAGCTTGATATTTTGATTGTTTCGTTTTAGTGTATTGTGACCAGTTTTTCCTGATTCCCCCCCGTTGAGCCCATATGGGGCAAACTTTCTCCTTTCAGATAGAATTGTGACTTGCGCAGGTGAGAGCAGGCGGTATGTTCTAATGATACCATCACCACCACGAAATCTTCCTGATCCACCACTTTGGGACCGAATCTTATACTTTTCAATTCGCAAAGGATAGGACGTTTCAATTGATTCAATTGGTGTATTGAGTGTATTGGTCATATGGGTTTGAATGGCTGAAATACCATCCTGATTTGGATTAGCCCCCATCCCACCTCCAATCGTTTCGTAGTAGGTGTAGTTTTGATTGCCGATAGTTAGATTGTTCATTGTACCGGAACTTGCCGCAGGAATTCGATCCGGACATGCTTGAGCTAGTGCGCCAAGGAGGATATCTACAATCCGCTGGGATGTTTCGACATTACCACCTGCAACAGCTGCGGGGAACTGGGCATTTACGATAGAACCTACAGGGGCAATGATTTCAATTGGGTCAAGACATCCCGAATTTGAAGGGATGTTGATATTGGCAAGACACTGAAACACGTAAAACACAGCGGAAACTGTGATGGCATATGTTGCATTCATACTCCCTTTGACCTGATTAGCGCTTCCAGTGAAGTCGATAATTGCTTCTGTACCATCAATGGTTATCTTTACACGGAGTTCAATAGGATGATTGTCGATACCATCATCATCAAGAAAATCCGAAAAGGAGTATGAACCATCTGGGAGGTGACGAAGACTTTGTCGCATTATCCGAGCTGAGTATTCTTGAAGTTGATCCATGTAATCGCTGACTTCCGTAATACCGTATTTTTCTGAAGTTTCAATGAGTCTTTGCTTTCCAATTCGGTTGGTCGATATTTGTGATTCCAAATCACCACATCGTTCTTCCGGTGTGCGAACGTTAGAAAGCAAAAGATCGAACACATCACCTCGAATTTCGTCATTTTCGACAATCTTGATTGGCGGAATGCGAATACCTTCTTGAATTACATGGGTTGAAAGCGGCATTGAGCCTGGCGTTATCCCGCCAACGTCTGCATGGTGAGCGCGGTTAGCAACAAAAAAAATTGGTGTTTCTGTTTCAATGAAAACTGGGGCAACCAGTGTAATGTCGGGTAAATGGGTGCCACCGCGAAATGGATCGTTTAGGATGATCATGTCACCTTTTGACATCTCGATTTTTTCAATTGCTGCCAAAACTGAGAGTGGCATTGATCCGAGGTGTACTGGAATATGGGCGGCTTGTGCAATCATTTTTCCATGTCGATTGAATATGGCACAAGAGAAATCCCGTCTCTCCTTGATGTTTGTTGATAAGGCTGATCGGCAAAGTGCGACGCCCATCTCTTCAGCGATCGAGTTCAGGATGTTCCTATAGAGCTCTAGCTTAATCGGATCGAATCTCATTTCCTTAGTCCTTTTAAGGATTCTTCAATCCATCTCTCAATTTTCGGTAATCAGTAATTCAGGTTGATAAGGTACTCACGATCAACGGCCTTGCTTCCCATACCCTTGGTTCTATATCAATGATTGGCGTGTGCTTAATTGCATTTTACTCGTGCTGATGGACGTCAGTTAGATCCAGTGTTTGAAAGTTACCTTTGGTGGGAATAGTGGGATCGGAAGTTACCTGCTTAGCAGGTAAAGGATAAAATCAAGAGGATTTCAAGCTGATTTTAGTAACCGATCATCTGAATGCCTTCACGATAGGTCTGTGAGGATTTTTGAAGGGCTTCCAATTCGTTTTCTTCGAGCGAAATTTCAAGAATATCTTCAACCCCGTTTGCTCCTAATTTAACGGGAACACCAATATACAAGTCATTAATACCATATTGGCCTGTGAGATAAGCAGAACAGGGGATCAATCGCTTTTTGTCGAGAACAATTGCTTCAGCCATCTGGGCTAGTGATGCTCCAGCAGCGTAATAACCGCTAACTTTGAGCAGGTTCACAATCTCACCACCACCATTCCGTGTCCGGTCTGAGATCTCTTCGATCCTGTCTTCTGGAATGAGTTGCGTTATTGGAATGCCACCAACTGTTGTATAACGAGGTAAAGGTACCATGGTGTCACCATGACCACCCATTACCATTGCAGTGATATCTTCGACGGAGACATCAAGTTCCATGGAAACGAAAGTGCGGAATCTCGCAGAATCCAGAACACCAGCTTGTCCAACGACCCGATTCTGAGGAAATCCAGAAATTTTCCAAGCATGATATGTCATAATATCAAGTGGGTTCGTCAGCATTACAAGTATAGTATCGGGAGAGTGCTTGATGACATTCGAGGTAACATCCCCAACAATTTTGGCATTGATATTTAAGAGGTCTTCACGTGTCATACCTGGTTTCCGTGGGGATCCGGAAGTAATAATTACTACGTCTGATCCTGCGGTTTCCTCGTAACTAAGTGCTCCTGAGATATTGGCATCGAACATTTCAACTGGTCCTGTCTGCGCCATGTCAAGTGCTTTGCCTTGAGGTATGCCATCAACGATGTCGATCATTACGACATCTCCAAGTTGTTTTTGAGCTATGAGAAACGCTGCTGTTGCTCCAACATTACCAGCTCCAATAACGCTAATTTTTTTTCTGCTCATTTTATGTTTTCCTCAAAAGTTTTCGATAATTGCTGATGCGAATTCAGAAGTGTGGAGTTTAGTTGCATCCTCCATTAGTCTTTCTAAGTCGTAAGTAACTCTTTTTTGGGAGATTGATTCCTCAATACCGGCGATAACCAAATCTGCGGCTTTCTGCCAACCTATGTACTCAAGCATCATGACTGCAGACAATATAAGGGAACTCGGGTTGGCCACGTCTTGATCTGTATATTTGGGTGCTGTTCCATGAGTCGCTTCAAATAACGCTGCTTCGTCTCCGATATTCGCACCTGGAGCCATGCCGATCCCGCCAACTTGAGCGGCACACGCATCTGAAAGGTAATCTCCATTCAAATTAGGAGTAACAATTACGTCGTATTCGCCAGTTCTTGTCAGAATTTGTTGCAGCATGCTATCGGCAATTCTATCTTTGATAACGATCTTGCCCTCAGGAATTTCTCCATCATATTTCTCCCATAAGTCAGATTCGGCTATCACCTGTTCCGAGAATTCTTCTTGGGCGAGTTGATAGCCCCAATCCCTAAAAGCACCTTCCGTGTACTTCATTATGTTTCCTTTATGAACCATCGTTACACTCTCACGACGGTGATCAATTGCATGCTGAATTGCCATACGGACAATTCGCTTGGTGCCTGTGATGCTAATCGGTTTGACGCCTATTCCCGAGTCTTCGCGGATTTCGATTCCCATTTCCTTTAGGAAATTGATTACCTTTTTGGCCTCATCAGTACCTTGTTGCCATTCGATTCCTGCGTAAACGTCTTCCGTATTTTCCCGAAATATAACAACATCCATATCGCCTGGTTTTTGTACAGGAGTTACAACACCTTCAAAGTGACGTACTGGCCGAATGCAAGCGTAAAGATCAAGTTGTTGTCGAAGTGATACATTCAAACTTCGAAATCCACCACCAACTGGTGTTGTAAGAGGTCCTTTAAGCGCAACACGGAAAAACGGGATAGCTTTTAGAGTATCTTGTGGTAACCATTCACCGTATTTTTCATGTCCACTTTCACCCGCGTAAATATCAAGCCAGACAATCTTTTTCTGAGTATCATATGCTTTTTCAACAGCTTTATCTATAACGCGCCGCGTTGCCTTCATGATGTCACGACCGATTCCGTCACCTTCAATAACCGGAATAATGGGTTGATCTGGAACAGACAGGCTCCCATTATTCCCGTTGATAATCTCCCCGTCTTTCGGGATTTCCAGTTTCTCAAACGTGTTCATTTCAACTCCTTTTGAATAGTGTGATTCTTAATTTCTTATCTCAGGCTGAGGGGCTGAATGCCTCATTTCTTGCTAGACGCTTGTGAACATTTACTACTTGATCTGGAACCGTGGGATCATTATCAACTGTGGGTATAATATCTGGATGAGGTGCAACGACTGGGCGCATAATCCTTTGTTGAAGTTGTTCTCTCGCATCCATTATCCAGCCGAAACCTCTGAAAATGTAGGTTAATAGAGTTCGGTCTGGATCATCGATGCCTAAACCTTCCTGAACACACCAAGCCCCGAAATCGGTGTTTGGCGTTAATCTAAGTGGAGGACGGTCTTTTTGGTCAGGTTTTGTTAGCCCTTCAATAAAAGCAATTTGATAAATTCGCTGGACTATCTTGAGTCTCTCAAGTTGCCTAGCTGAGAGTCGAAGACTCTTTTGATCTATAGCGTCAAAAAATGGTGACAGATAGATTGCTGCGCGGGGATCCTGTTGAATTTGATTTCCGCGGCCAGCAGCTGATATTTCAGGGTGGCCGAAAGTCGGTAGACCTCCCATTATTACTTTCTCCTTGATGATTCGAACTTGATCAGCCTCGGGTATTTTTTCTATTTCCTTGATAAATGCGGTCATGTCATGTATGGCTCCAAAGTGACGTTTACCGTCGAGAATCATCTGAGCAGCACTGAAAAAATCTGAGATGGTAACTGCATGCAAAGTCGACATGTAACGCGCGACCACATTGGAAGCGGCGGAACCATGGTGCGTCTGAATTATTCCCATTCGTTCCAAAATTTTGGTTTCGACATCGTTCGCTTTTCTCCCTAATAGCAGGCTATAACAAGTTTCAAAAGCGGTTTTACCTTCCTTTTTATGTTGTTCAATAAAATTACAAGTTTCTTCTGCAAGCTCCTGCTCGCTTAGATTGGGTGAATCGTTGAGTAAATACCGCATATAGGTCGACATTCCACCCACCGCCACGTTCATCATGTGTACATGAATTTTCCGGATTAAAAAATATCCACTATTCCGATGATCATCAAACCCTCTAGGTTGCCTCTGTTTCTTCGAATATTCCGCTTTGTGAAGCGTTGCAACATGTTGGATGGCAATCTCAGGGCCAGCCTGAGAGAAAGTTTTCATGAACTCAGCAACATGGAAACTTATTGGTTTTATACCGGAGATACCATGCTGTTTCGTATGTGCAATTTGATAAAATTTCTTATCTATTAAAGATTGAATTAATAATTCTTCGTCAACCAAATTATTTCTTTGAGGCAAACGGCCAAACAGACCAACAAAAATGAGGTGGGAGGGTGTTACATTGCCGGCGACAATCTCGCTTTCACTCAACAATCCACGAATAGAGAAACTTCGGATTTGCAATTCGATACTTGTACCGTTGCAATCAACATTAGCTGCGTGCAAGGGGGGATTGGCGAAGACTGTCGTTGACTGAGGCATTGAAACTAACCCACTTAGGGTTTTGGTAATCTCCGCCTCACCTAACTTGGTACTTCTGGCTATTGCTTCTGTCACAGGAGCGTAATCCGACGGAGCGGGGAGTTCCGACAGTGTTTTTCGGATTATTGCTACTTGAGAAGCCTGTGTTTGGCTGGTTGCCATTAAATTCTCCTTGAAAGTAAACAGCTGACTAAACATAACTGGGTTGTGATCAAAATCCTCAGTTGGATCTGGTTTTCCTTAATCATTGCGGTATTAGCGTTTCTATATGGTTTTTAGAGGAGTATTTTGTCTGTAATAATGAAAAGGTTTCGAAAATTCCCCATGTCTTAAACGGAAATGGCACTGAAACTCCATATTTGATTTGGTGAATCGTTTTGTCGCATTTTAAGTTTTTTCAAATGGATAGTGAAATTTCGGGCATGACTAGCCACATGATGTATTAAATGCAGGCTTGAACATCAGCTATAGATAGACTTTAGAGGAACTAGATTTTGCGGTGGCGAAAAAAGACTGAATAGCGAGATCAACCACCGATTCACGGAAAACCGACATAAATATCATAGCAAAAGATTGAAGAGGCTGTCAAGGGAATCCTTGTGTTTGTTGTGTTTGTTTGCAATCTTTAACACAAAGAAAATGCTTGACACGTAGAGCATTTAAATGTATAATCGACCCCTCGGCCGAATGGTATCTTGGTTGGGGTGCGATTGGCGATGTGTGTTTCCTGTACCTTACCGCTGTGTCTGCCAAGACTTAGGGGTGAAATCAAAATATTATGATTATCTTCAATAGGCATGATTAGCCGCTACAAACAGTCCACCCGTTAGGTATGGTCGATACCAAAAAGGCTTTTTTCTTGGGATTGTGCCCCTTGTGCATTAGCCTGTTGTCTGTGACTCTCTACCTGAATTTTAAAATCCCAAAGACTATGTGTGTCGGAATAGGCAAAAGGTAACATAGGAGGTTTCATAGTGGCAAAATTGTTTGGTCTTCCCTCAAAGCAAGGACTCTATAATCCAGTTCATGAACATGATGCATGTGGTATTGGTTTTGTCGTTCATATAAAAGGTGAAAGATCGAATCGCATCGTGCGTCAGGCACTTGATGCCTTAGATTGCTTGGATCACCGAGGTGCTCGTGGTTGTGAAGATAATACTGGCGATGGGGCAGGCATTCTGATGCAAATCCCGCATGAGTTTCTTGGGCATGCTTGTGAGGGAGTTGGCATAAATTTGCCTGATCGCGGCCAATACGGCGTTGGTATGCTCTTCTTTACCCAAACAGAAGATCGTGAATTGCGTCACAATTGCCAAAAGAAGTTTGAGGAAATTGTTACCGAAGAAGGTCAGAATTTTCTGGGTTGGCGTAGAGTCCCAACCGACAATTTTTACTTGGGGCCGACTTCTCGTTCGGCCGAACCATCCGTCTGGCAAGCTTTTATTGGTCGTAGTGCTGGAATACAAGATGATTTAGCTTTCGACCGGAAGTTATACGTCATTCGGAAGCGGGCCTCCAATATTATCCGGTATGATGGGTTGGATCCAAACTTCTATATTCCCAGCTTATCCTGCCGTACCATTGTTTATAAGGGTATGCTCACTACCATGCAGGTTAAGGAATTCTATCCGGATCTACAGGATTCACTTATGTCATCAGCCATTGCTCTTGTTCATTCTCGATTTTCTACTAATACTTTCCCCACTTGGGATCGTTCTCACCCATACAGGTATTTGATCCATAATGGCGAAATTAACACGGTTCGTGGTAATCAGAATTGGATGAAAACTCGGCAAGCTATGCTAGCATCGGAATTGTTTGGCGAGGATTTGCCGAAAATTTTTCCGATCTTAGATGAGGATGGTAGTGACTCTGCCATTTTTGACAATTGCTTGGAGTTTCTCTCTTTGTCGGGACGATCAATGTCGCATGCTGCTATGATGATGATTCCTGAACCTTGGGAAAACCATGAGAGTATGAGTGATGAGAAACGCGCTTTTTACGAATATCATAGTTGTTTAATGGAACCTTGGGATGGTCCTGCTTCCATAGCTTTCACCGATGGAGTAGTGGTTGGTGCCTGCCTCGACCGAAATGGTCTTCGGCCCTCACGCTACTACGTTACAAAAGATGACGTGCTGGTTCTAGCTTCGGAGGCGGGGGTAATGGAAGTTGCTCCCGAGATGGTAGATTACAAAGGTCGCTTGCAACCAGGCCGGACTCTGCTGATCGACACTGAGGAAGGTCGAATTATCAGTGATGAGGAAGTCAAGAATCAGGTTGCGTCTGAACATCCGTACCGACAATGGTTGGACGGATATATGGTTGCGCTGTCAGACTTACCGGAAGTACGACCGAAAGAACCGGAAAAAGATCATGATGTCATATTACAACGTCAGCAAGCTTTCGGCTACACTTTTGAAGATCAACGAGTTTTTCTAGGACCGATGTCGAAGATCGGTAGAGATCCAGTTGGGTCCATGGGCAACGATTCTCCTTTAGCAGTTTTGTCCAATAAACCTCATCTGCTCTATAATTATTTTAAGCAACTTTTTGCACAGGTAACCAATCCACCTTTAGATCCACTTAAGGAAGAGATCATCACCTCTTCTGAAACAACTATTGGGCCAGAGCGAAATCTTCTCGACCCACAACCCGAAAGTTGCCGCCAAATTAAGTTGCAAACACCGATTCTATCAGACGAAGAGCTAGAACAGCTCCGTCAAATTGACCAACCCGGTTTTAGCTCCATAACGTTGCCAATTTTATTTGCCCGAACTGATGAAGATGGTCTTGAAAAAGCATTGGAGGACCTGTTTTTAGCGGCTGATCAGGCTATTGAAGACGGTCATAATATTTTGATTTTATCAGATCGTAGACTCGACAAGGATCATGTGCCAATTCCAGCCTTACTTGCCGCTTCAGGTTTACATCACCATCTAATTAGAGAAGGAGCTCGAACAAAGGTTGGAATTGCGCTTGAGTCCGGTGAATCGCGTGAAGTCCATCATTTCTGTTTGTTAGTTGGCTATGGTGTGCAAGCCATCAATCCCTATATGGCTTTTGAGAGTTTGGCTGACATGATTCAAGAGGGGCAACTTACAGATATTACCTACTATGATGCAGTAAAAGGTTATATCAAATCAGCTACGAAAGGTGTCATCAAAGTGATGGCCAAGATGGGGATTTCAACGATTAAGTCCTATCGAGGTGCCCAGATTTTTGAGGCAATCGGTATTAAGCAGGAAGTTGTGGATAAATACTTCACTTGGACGGATACCCGCGTGGAAGGTATTGGCTTGGACGTGATCGCCCGTGAAGCATTGATGAGGCACCGTCGGGCATATCCCGATATTCCAGTTGATAATCGAACTCTGGATGTTGGTGGTCAATATCAATGGCGCCAGGAAGGTGAATACCATTTGTTCAACCCCAAGACGATCCACAAGTTGCAATTAGCTACTCGTACTAATGACTACGAGGTGTACAAAGAGTACGCTGAACTAATCAATGAACACTCCGAGCAAATTGGCACTTTACGCGGGCTACTAGAGTTAAAGTTGGAAACCGACCCGATTCCCATCGAAGAAGTTGAACCAGTCGAAATCATATTTAAGCGATTTAAAACTGGGGCTATGTCCTATGGGTCTATAAGCAAAGAAGCACATGAAGCACTGGCAATTGCCATGAATCGTATTGGTGGAAAAAGTAACACGGGAGAGGGGGGAGAAGATCCCATTCGATACACTCTTGAGCCAAATGGTGATTCGAAAAATAGTGCCATTAAACAGGTTGCTTCTGGTAGGTTTGGGGTAACCAGTAATTATCTAGTTCATGCTAAGGAATTGCAGATCAAAATGGCGCAAGGAGCAAAACCAGGTGAAGGAGGGGAGTTACCTGGTCGTAAGGTCTACCCATGGATTGCTAAGGTTCGACACTCTACGCCGGGTGTTGAACTTATTTCACCACCACCTCATCATGATATCTATTCAATTGAAGATTTAGCTCAGTTAATCCATGATCTGAAAAACTCGAATCATCATGCACGGGTCAATGTCAAGCTTGTTTCCGAAGTCGGCGTTGGAACCGTCGCTGCAGGTGTGGCCAAAGGACATGCTGATGTGGTCTTAATTAGTGGCCTTGATGGTGGTACGGGGGCTTCACCTCAGACCAGTATTAAGCATGCAGGATTACCTTGGGAGTTAGGCGTGGCCGAGACCCACCAGACTTTGGTGTTGAATAACCTGCGTTCCCGCATCGTAGTGGAAACTGATGGTCAGTTAAAAACGGGCCGTGATGTAGTTATGGCAACGTTGTTGGGTGCTGAGGAGTTTGGATTTGCTACAACTCCTTTGGTTTCGCTTGGTTGCATCATGATGCGAGTTTGTCATCTCGACACCTGTCCTGTTGGTGTTGCCACACAGAATCCGGAACTGCGGAAAAAGTTTATAGGTGATCCAGAATATGTAGTCAATTTCCTTCGGTTCATTGCAGAGGACATGCGTGAAATTATGGCTAGTCTTGGCATACGGACTGTTAGTGAAATGATTGGGCGTACTGATTTGCTTGAACCAAAGAAAGCTGTTAAGCACTGGAAAGCAAAGGGGTTAGATCTAACGCCGATTCTCCATCAACCTGATGTTGGTTCAGAAATTGGTCGATATTGTCAAATTGATCAAGATCATGGTTTGGAAAACTCGGTGGATAATCAAATCCTGCTTGATCTCTGCGAACCAGCTTTGGAAGAGGGAAAGAAGGTTACAGGAACTTTACCGATCAAGAATACAAATCGAGTAGTTGGAACAATTCTGGGGAGCGATGTAACTCGAAAATTTGGACCTGAGGGTTTGCCAGAGGATACCATCGACATTCATTTTCAAGGATCTGCAGGACAGTCTTTTGCTGCCTTCACTCCTTCAGGTATTACCTTCCGTCTTGAAGGTGACGCGAATGACTACTTTGGGAAAGGTCTTTCTGGCAGTAAGCTGATCTTATACCCGCCTGAAGGGTCGACGTTTAAACCTGAAGAGAACATTATCGTTGGTAATGTGGCTTTTTACGGAGCTACTAGTGGTGAAGCATACATTCGTGGGTTGGCTGGCGAGCGATTCTGTGTTCGGAATAGCGGTGTTAACGCAGTTGTCGAAGGTGTTGGGGATCATGGATGTGAATATATGACTGGAGGTAAGGTGGTCATTCTTGGGAAAACTGGTCGTAATTTTGCTGGCGGTATGTCGGGAGGTATCGCCTATATCCTTGATCGCGATGGGGACTTTAATATTCGTTGCAACCAAGATCAGTGTAGTCTCACAGGATTAACAGATGCCGAAGAAATTGAAGATATCAGAGGGATGATACATCGGCATGCTGAGTATACACGCAGTAGCCTCGCTTGGGAAATTCTAGCCGATTGGAACGAAATCATGTCTCAATTTGTCAAGGTGATGCCGGATGATTACAAACGTATCCTTGACGCCTATCAAGAAGCTCAGAAAGAAGGTCTACAGGATGATGACGCGTGGTTAGCCGCATTTCAGCGTGGTATTGAAGTTTCAGCAAATGTCTAAACGGTGTCTTCTGTGTAAATTTGGAATACACGCGAAATTTAAAAAGTTTTAAGGAGAAGGAGATAAAATGGGAAAACCGACAGGATTCATGGAGTATAATCGGGAACTTCCGGATGATCGTTCACCGTTAGATCGTATTGAAGATTGGGATGAATTCCACCTACACTTTGATGAAAAAAGATTACAGACACAAGGTTCTCGTTGCATGGATTGTGGTGTACCGTTTTGTCATACTGGTACGCGATTGCCAGAGACCACTCCATTTGCATCAGGCTGTCCGATTAACAACCTGATCCCGGAATGGAATGATCTGATCTACCGAGGGTTGTGGAAAGAGGCATTGAATCGTTTGCACAAAACTAACAACTTCCCAGAGTTCACTGGACGAGTCTGTCCAGCGCCATGTGAAGGGGCTTGTGTTCTAGGTATGATTGAGCCGGCTGTGACGATCAAGAACGTCGAAGTCTCCATTGCTGATAAAGGTTGGGAAGAAGGTTGGATTGTGGCCTCTCCCCCCAAACGCCGGTCGGGAAAAGCGGTTGCAGTTGTCGGTTCTGGCCCCGCGGGGCTCTCTTGTGCAGCTCAACTGAATAAGGCTGGACACTTGGTGACAGTTTACGAAAGGGCCGACAGAATTGGGGGATTACTGATGTATGGAATTCCTAACATGAAATTAGATAAGAAATATGTCCAGCGTCGAGTAGACTTGATGGAAGAAGAAGGCGTTACTTTCGTCACTAACACCGAAATCGGTGTAGATATTCAAGCCACAGAGTTGGTTGAATCATTTGATGCAGTTGTCCTTTGTGGTGGCGCCACAAAACCGAGGGATTTACCGATTGAAGGTCGCGATCTAAACGGCATCCATTTTGCTGTTAAATTCTTGAGCCAGAATACCAAGAGTTTGCTAGATTCTAAGCATGCAGATGGTAGCTATATTTCGGCTAAAGGCAAACACGTCATTGTGATTGGCGGAGGGGATACAGGGACTGATTGTGTTGGTACTTCTATGCGACATGGTTGTAAAACGCTCACCCAGTTCGAAATTGTTGCTCGACCACCAGATGAAAGAGCTCCCAATAACCCGTGGCCTGAGTTCCCCCGAATCTACAAACTGGATTATGGTCAGGAAGAAGCGGCAGCCAAATTTGGTTATGCGGATCCTCGTGAATACCTAACTAGTGTAACCAAATTTGTTGGTGATAAAAACGGCAACATTAAAGAATTACATACAAGTCAATACGAATGGGTGGCAGGTGATGATGGAAGACAATTTCCTAAACCAGTTGAAGGTACCGAAATGGTGCGACCTGCTGATTTGGTGTTGCTAGCTATGGGGTTCCTCGGCCCAGAGGGTGCTATGTTGGAACAACTTGATATCGAGCGTGACCCACGCTCAAACGTTCAAGCGGAAGAAGGCAAGTATACGACCAATGTTTCAGGGGTTTTTGCAGCGGGAGATATACGTAGAGGCCAAAGTTTGGTTGTTTGGGCCTTCAAGGAAGGCCGGGAAGCAGCACGTGAGGTAGACCGTTATTTGATGGGAACAACTGATTTGCCGTAATTTTGCTGTTGCGGATATAAGTTGGCTCAATTCTTCCCGTTAAATTCATATTCTGGTTCAGTCTTTTTGTATTCTTTCAATAGTTTCTGCTGTTTTTTGCTTAGCTTTGTGGGTACATGAATTTCAACAGTAACAGCAAGGTCCCCTTTTTCGTCTTTGCTCTTCTTGATTCCCAAATTGTTGATCCTAAATGTTTTGTTTGACTGGGTTCCACTCGGAATCTCGAATTTGGCATGACCGGTCAACGTCGGTACTTCTATTTTTCCCCCCAGCGCTGCCGTAGCAAATCCAATTGGAATGCGGCACTTTAAATCATATCCATCTCGTTCAAGGACAGGATGCTTTTCGACTAGGACTTTGACAAAAAGGTTCCCGGGATCTCCTCGATTTTCGCCAGCATGCCCTTTGTTTGCTAAGCGAAGTAAACTCCCATTATCAGTCATTGGTGGAATCTTAACTTTCAGCGTCCGTTCTTTTCTTATTGCTCCAACACCGTGACAATTTCCACATGGCTGATGAATTAGAGTTCCTTTTCCGTTGCAGCGATTGCAGATCGGATCGGATTTGATTTTGCTTTGTGGTTGCGAGTTTTGGCCTTTTCCCATGCATCTAGGACAGATAGACTGAATTGAATCCTCGCTGACGCCGGTCCCGTCACAGGTTTTGCAGGTTTCATTACGCTTTAGCTTGATATTTTTTTCTGTACCTAAGATAGACTGATCAAACGAAATAGCTACTTCAATGTTGATATCGTTGCCCGATGTGCCTCTTGCTTTAATATTTGTGTTGTTTGTAGGATAGGTTTTTTGCTGACGGTTTTTATGTGAATTAGTGTATTCGTTCGTTTGTGCTTTTGGTTTATTGGGTTTCAAAATGTCATTAAAAATGTCATTCAAATCGGTGGGACTATGTTCGGTGGTTTTCCGGTTTGAAGTGGAATAATTCAAATCCGCGCAGATCCCTTCTGTTTGATCGTATATTCTACGCTGATCTGGATTGCTTAAAACAGTATATGCTTCCGATAAAGCCTTAAATTTTTCTTCCGATTGCTTATCACCAAGATTTTTATCTGGATGGTATTGAACAGCTGTCTTACGGTAGGCGTTCTTGATTTCATCGAACGTTGCATCGAAACGCACCCCAAGCGTGCGATAATGATCTTTTCTCTTCTTCACCTTCTATTTTTCTCCTTCATCTACTCAAAAGCTTCGATGAAATCTAAACCCCATGTGACTACGTGAAATGTTGAAGGTTGTAGGAGCAGTTCGACTACCCAATAAGAATTTATAGCTAGTATAGCTGAGTAACACCGTCGAAATTCCAGTGAAAATATAGTATCTTGTCTGAGCTTTTTTTCCTTTATTATTAAGCTGCCCAAAATTTTCAGAGTATTCGTTGTCTTTTGGAATCTGTTCAATTTCACGGCTAGTCGAATTCATTGATCTATAGTAAGAAGCTGATGCTAGTCCCGTTGCAATGCCAGCGGTTAGTGTCGCCCATTTGGTCCAACTAGATTTTGTTTTTATCCCCTCTTCAACTTCATGTGCTGCTGGAATTATCGATGGTTTCGACTTGATTTCCTTATTGTCTCCTTTTTGTACTTTTTCTATTGGGTATACCGTTCCAACTGTGGGTTCTAAAATAATTTCAACCCAATCACCAACTTCGATGACGGAGTCGGCGAAATTTTCTTTTAATACTGCTTTGGATACCCAATCAAAAGTCTCAGTTACAAAAATTTTCCCGATTTGAACTGTTTCAGCATTATCGCCTCTCCGAAGAACTTGGTAAACCATTCCTTTCTGAACCCCATGGTTATATCCCAAATCAAAGTAAATTTCTTGTTCGTTTATTTTGATCACATAGTTGCGTGGGATAGATCTTTCCTCCCCATACATGGAAATGGGATAAAAACTCATAGTTAATACAACATAAATTACGTAAGAAAACTGACCAATTTTTCCTGTCATCTTTTTTATTAGTTAGACATATTCTGTGCCAAATTTTGAGTCAATTTTTCTAAAACCTTCGGCAATTCGGATTCGAGGTTGGATTTTTCTATCTCTATGGATTCATCAATAGTACGGATAGAATCCAGAGATTTCTCAAGATTTCCAAGGAAATAATAGCTTTTGGCAATGACGAGATGTAAGTTTCTACTAGTAATTAAAGGATTGTGTTCGAAAGTATAATCTGGTTGTTGGTTGAGTGCCGCTTGAGCATTTTCAATAGCGGATTTGTAGTTTTCAACTGCAAGGTATGCACCGGAAAGGCCTACATATGCATCGGTTGCATCCGATTTCAATACCAATGCCTTTTCAAACTCATTGATTGCGCTTTGTGCTTTTTGCTTGCCAAAAAAACTCCAACCGATTCCAATCTGAGCATCCGCATTTTGGTTGTTTGCTAATATTGCTTGGTTAAATAGATTGAGAGCTTCGTCAAATTCACCTGCTTCGTACTTCGACCACCCTGAACTGACTAACTCGTTGGCATCAACTGTATCTTCGAAGTCCGTACCACATCCAATCAGGAGGAGTAGTGAAGCGGCAATAAATAACAGACGAACAATTTGCATTTTTACCTTCTAAATCCTAATATTGTAGAATCAGGATGTTAAATATATTATAACAGTTTGTTTCATTTGAGAAGAGTCATCTTTCGCGTGAATTGAAACTTCCCTGCATCAAGGTGATAGTAGTAAATTCCACTTGCCATCTGCTCACCCGTGGTTGATCGACCATCCCAGTGTGTTATGTGAGTTCCAAGGGGTTTTAAACCAACTAAAATTTGTCGAACCAGAGTACCTGATACATCATAAATCAGAATTTTAACATCTGATAGTTCTGGTAGTTGATAATGAATCCAAGTCTCCGGGTTGAATGGGTTAGGAAAGTTTTGGCTGAGACTCGATACTTTTGGAACCGTAGCTACTGCTAAATCCACATGAATTTGCTTATTTCGGATATCCTGGAGTGTTATAATATGCTGGTTGGCCTCAATCGCTGTGTTTTCATGGTTTTTCGATGCGCTAATTTCAATAATATCTCCAATTTCGACCATAATTTCTGAATTCAAATTGATGAAAGAAGCTTGGTAATAGTTTTTGATAACCATAGGTTTAAGCGCATAGTTTTTTGATACATTCGTGACAGTCAATTGTGTCACGCTCCTCTCATAGGGCAGAAGGCCGTGCACGATCAAGATGGGTGTGTTACTAAAATTCGGTTCTATCACAGTGGTTGGTGATGCAGAAATTTCTTGGTCTTTTTCTAGCTGGTTCCAGGCTTCTCCTGTAATATCTATTGCTCCTTCTTCGGAGCAGATAAACGCAACTGCTTTTCCTGGTTCTATGGGGATATCATGGACAATGACTAGCTCGTTCTGTTCATTGGATCGAGCAATTGTCCTAAAAGTGCCATTTTCCGTAGCCACAATCCCTGTGACAATGTTCCCAATTCCATTAACTTCAAGGAAATCACTCAAATATTGAAAACGATCATCGTCAAGAGGAAGACCAATTAAATTTAATCCTTTGTACAGTTTGACTCGACTTCTCCCACGCTTGCCGAGGGCTTTGCCAACAAGTTTCAGGTTCACGGGTTTTCGCATAACGCTGATAATACCTGTAGTTTCTGAAATAAGTTGATTGGCTAGTTTCCCATAACTTCGCTCTCCAAGAAAACTCCTCCAGATCAGAGAGCTGTGATCGTAAGCGATCAAGAAGTTAACATTTTTGAATCCGCCGAGGACATCGTATAAATCACCAATAGTTTTAACTGCTGTCGGTTGTCCGTTCACATGACTAATTTGTATTGGAATGTGGATTAAACCGATATTCTTGGGAATGCTTAATTCAAATTCAACAATATTGCGTAATGCGATCTTTTGGGTAAGTTTACTTGTTTTGTTGCCCTGCGGATCTTGTGCGGAGATCTGAATAGTTTTCATTCCGTCATCATGTTCATTTTCATCATGGACGCGAACGTTTGCTGAATATACCCTTTTCAGTGACCGGTTTTCGGAAAGCTTTATTGGACTGCTTGCGGTTGAGTCCAATTCAGAAATATCGGCGATTACTAAAAGCCCAGATCGGTTTCCTTCTACCTGTATTACTAATAATTGACCGTTTCGAAGTTGGGCACGGTTAATTATCGGGGTTTTAATAATTGGCGTCGTATCAATAACGATTCCGCTTTTCAGTGTTTTTAAACTTCTCCCAATTTTAACAGTTACATCGTAGTTTCCTTTCGGATGCTTATTAGCGATCGGAGTAAATTGGGCTAGATATTTCCCTTTTGTATTAGGGGATTCAACCATGATTTGATCAGTGACTAAATTAGCAACGGAAAATACAGCCTTCTGGGCTGGTCGTCCTTGTGCTATAATAGTCGCTATTTGATGGAATGTTACTGGGTTTCCCTCAACAAAAATGCTGTCAACAGCTCCTTTAATCTCAAGTTCCTGTGTGGCAGATCTCAGGTCTCTTGATGTTGCAGTGATACTTGATGTGCCGATAACTAAATCTGTGTAAAAGAACTCAGCAGAATCTTTTTCTTCTGGTACTGTAATTTCGTTAATTGGAATGGAATTGTTCATATCCACGCTGAAAGTGGTGTTCTCATTCGTTGACTTCAATTTAATAACGACCGGGTCCACAGCGTTGGTCTTATTGCCATTGATGTCTAATAACTCGACGCGAAGTTTAGTAGTGTTGCCTTTATAGAGAGATCTTTTGCTTTTGATTGATAGTGATTTTGGCAAACTAATGAATTTGGCACGAATGGTATGATTTGATCGCACTTTATTGAAAGCGTACTCAGTGATCACTCCAACAGAACCTCCATCGACCTCAACATCTGAAAGATAATATCCATCATTCGGTTTTATGGTAAATAATTGGTCTACTTTACGATCTACAACCACCTCTCCACTTGGCAGAATCGAACCTCCCGAGTCTGATTCTACCCGGATTTTGTATTGGGATGGTATGTTAACACCAACCTCGTAGGCACCTATTGTTGGTGGGCTGTCTCTTAGATCACCCAGTAAGTCGGTTGTTGGGGCAAAGAGCGAACTAGCAGAACCGATACATTCACTTGATGTTATGAGTCGATAATCATTCAATTCAATATCAACAAAAATTGGATTTGTGTTGATATTGCCTGTTCCTTTATAACCACCTTTAATGTTTGAGTAAGAGATGGGAAGAGGATTTCCTTCGAAATGAATTTCGTTGGGTGTATTATCCCAAATCAGTGTATTGCTAATTTGTGGGTATGACGTAGCTTTGACATGAAGAGCTCCGCCTGCAGTTGTTGCCGTGTTCGCGGTGATCGTGCAGTTGACAATGGAAGGCATTGAGTAGATAAGTCCTGCGATTGCTCCTCCATACGTAGCAGAATTATTCGTGAAAACTGAGTTGGTGATTATTGGAGAAGAGGATTGGCAATAGATGGCGCCACCATTACTTTCGGAAGTGTTTCCATCGAAGATGGTATTTGTAATCACGGGCGAAGAAAAGTCACATCGTATTCCACCACCACTCATGCTGGTATTGTTGGCCAAGAATTTACAGCCAATGATCTTTGGTGATGACTGAATACAGTAGATCCCACCACCATAATCATTATTGAGGATTTCACAGTTTGAGATGACGGGATGCGCATCACGACAGTAAATCCCGCCGCCGTAACCATCATTAGTACTTGTAGCAGTATTATTCGCAATTCTACAGTTCCTAATGGTAGGGGAGGCACCAATGCACGATATTGCTCCACCGTTTCCTCGCCCATTGGTGATTGTGAGACCAACGATAATTGATTCAGTGGTTTCGTTATTGTGGAATAAGAAACCCTGTCCCAGTCCTTCACAGTTAATCACACAGCGATTGGCACCGTTCTCTGATCTAACAGTAATTGGTTTGCCTTGAAAGTTGATATTCTGATTTCGAGATCCTATATAGATTCCGTCTGCAATTACAATTGTGTCCCCAGCTTTGGAAAGATCAACAGCATCCTGAATTGTCGGTTGGTCTCTAGGGACATAAATGACTGACACATTAGAGGTAAAAGTTTGGTTAATCCCGTGGACAAATCCAGCATTATTTTGGGCATTTAAACGGAAATGATAAGTTTGATTTAGTTCTAGGTTGGTGATTATTTCGTTAACGTTTAGAATTATAGATTCATCAGTTAATTTTTTGACCTCTGTTGTCTGCCCATAGCTGTTTGTTTTGCCGTATTCGAAATAGTACGTAGTGACATTACCGTTTGGATTAATTTTTCCCTTTAATTGTACTGTTTTGTTGCTAACTTGACTTGAACTCCATAGCACAAGAGGCAAGCTTGTCCATTCGTATGCGCCGATATCAATTTTGGAAACCCGCGCGGTACCAATTAAATCTATTTGAGGAGCATCTCTGTTGTCACCAGCGTCAATACAGGGAGAATCCGCACTGAGCCGGAAATCTTGGCTTTGCGGCGAAATAAATTGTGGCTGTTCATTGATCAAGCCAATACCCACTAGATCTCCTTCAATGCATGAATAGGACGGTGTGCTTGTTGCCACTATTGATTGGGCATTAAGATTGTTCCAGATGATGCTGTTTTTAACTGTGCCTTGACAAAAATAAAGTCCACTTCCTTGTTGGTAGCTAGGTAAACCTGTTCTTGATCGAAGTTCATTGTAAACGATTGTATTATTAATAATATAACCGCTACAGTAAGCTAGCCCTCCACCGAAAGTGCTCCAGGAAGCTGATACAGCATTATTAGCGATGATATTGTTTTCAATGATCCCGTCACAATAAGCCAAACCTCCTCCGTTAGCACTTGCAGAAGGCGCGTATGCGAAATTATTAGCGATGATATTATTTCGAATAATACCATTGCTGTTGGCGATTGCTCCCCCGTTGGCCATCACACGCGAGCTGGACAGGGTTTCTACCGAGTTTCCTCTGATTGTGTTGTATTGAATAATTCCGTTGATACCATGGATTCCTCCTCCATTAGCATTACCTAACAGACTGATTGAGGAATTTGCAATGATTAAACAACGTTCGATTGTTGCTTTAGAACCGTTTCCATTAATCCCACCACCATTTATTGAACTGCCGTGCGTAATTGTGAATCCTGAAAGCACGCATGTTTCGTCTTCAATTCCAGTTAAAGTAATGACAGAGTCTTTACCATCACCGTCGATGATTGTCGTTCTTACTATTTCTTTATCTGCTGGGTTGATCGATCGGAGAATAATGTTTTTGCCGTTAAGTACGATTGTTTCTTGATAAATCCCAGTGGATACAATAATTTCATCTCCATCTGATGCAGCGTGGATGGCATTTTGTATGGTAGGTTGATCTTTTGGGACAAAAATAGTAATTGCTTGTGCAACTGAGGCAAAGAGTAGCAGTATAAAAACTAGAGAACTTCTTTTTCGGATCAATTCTTCGATGGTCCTAGATGCTTAAGATTTACAATAGTATTAAGAGAACTTGGTACAAGCTGGGTCTAAAATTATATCAGAAGTTCAATGTACCATCAAGCGACAACTCGAGACTTTTTAAATGTAAGATAAAAAAGGCTCAATAGTACGTTATATCCGAATTTTTCTGGGAGAGGTTAGATTATATTAGCGATGACAATTGATCAGAATTTTTGATTTTACCTTGTTGACCCATAGTTTCACGGTCCAAGTCGAAATTCTATGGAAGGAGAGGAATTGATTTTGGTAATGACTAGAATGCGATGGTAGAATATTTATGTTGTGACGGAAGGAAAATTCACCTGTAGTCTTATGAGGGTAAGGAGGGTATTGCTAAGATAATCGCTCAACTATGTTGTTGGGCTGTGAAAAAATTTGTTTAAGATTGAAGAAAGTACCAAACCATAATATAGCCATGCAAAAGAATCTGATTGAAATTTATTCTACACTTGATCAATGGAATGCTCAGTTGATTCAAACGCAATTGAGTCGGGAGGGGATCCAATCTTTGACGGAGCGACGACAGAACACCTCTGGTGGTCGTGAAATTGCTTTATTCGTTGGTCTTGAAGACGAGGCCAATGCGAAAGAAATTGTTAGTCACATCGATTTGGTTATTGTAGATAGTAACTTAGAGACCGAAATGGTATCTGGCCAAGAGGCAGCGATGGAAGAGTCAGAGATACCGCAAATCACACCGGCAGACGTTTCGTATATAACAATTGCCGACCGAGGAGAAATTGGTAAAGTTGTTCACCATGTTGGTCTCGGCTATGAACTTCAGGTTGGTTTAGAACCTTATTACACAGTTGACGAAGATCAGTGGGAAGAATTTACGGACTTTAGTGCGCAGCGTCAAGAGTTTTCGATTCTGCTGAGACACGAGTATCCAGAACTCTTCAAATGGCTTAAAGGTCATAAAATGATGCTGGAATTCATCAGGCTTATTGAATCTACATACCGTGATGTCCCGCCTTTACGTTCTCGGCAGGAACAGGATGATAAACGACGTTTCCATTTGAGCAAATCTACGCTGATAGGTTTCATGTTTTCGCTTGTTGCGCTTTTAGCAATCAATGCTGATTTTCACTTACTATCATGTTTAATTGTTATGATATTTTCAATCGCCGTATCAATAATATCGGCATGTCGAATCTTCAAAAAGTCTGGTAGTTCAAGAGAACTAGCTGTACCAATTTTGGCTTTGTTGATTGCTGGAATTGGGCTGTTAGTTCTTGTGCAAAAACAAACAAGTAGCAGCCGAGAAGAAGGCACTCCACGACTGAGCGAAAAGTCTAAGCCGAATTTGGCGAAATAGACTCTAAACGTTATTTCGTTGTAGGCAATATTGTTATAATTACCTTGACAATTTAGTCGGTAAATCAGTATAATCCTCGACAAATTTTTTGCGGGAATAGCTCAGTGGTAGAGCATCAGCTTCCCAAGCTGAGGGCCGCGGGTTCAAGTCCCGTTTCCCGCTTCCCTATTTCTCATGTATTAGATCGATGTTGTTCCCAAATATAATGCCGATACACATTGGAGATCTTAATCATATAAATGGCGCAAGAAGGATCTAAAAACACAGTAGATGTTGAAAGCGATTCCTTTAGGGAATTTGTATTAAGCGTTGGCGCGTTTGCAAAGCGTCATGCAAAGAACCTCACCATTGCCGCTACCATCATTATTGTAGGAATTGTCGGATTTGCATTGCGTCAACAGCAAATTCAGAGTAAAAAAGCAGAAGCATCAGTTAAACTTACAGAGGCTTTTGAAACGTTTAACGAAGCCGAAAATAATTGGCTTGATTCTGACAATGCAAATGCTGACCAGCTTCAAGTAGCAGAAGCTGCCTTCCGAGAAATTTTCCAAATATACAAAGGATCGGCTGCTGATCAGGCACGTTATAATTTTGCCAAAATCAAATACTATCGTGGTGAATATGATGTGGCAAGGTCAAAGTTTGAAGAGATTTTCAATGAGAAGTCTGAGAGTAGCGTGTTATCTCTTTACTTGGCTCTTTATGCTAAGATAGCAATTGGTAATTGTCATGAACAGCAAAACCAATATGCCAAAGCTATTGAGACTTATGAAGTCCTTATAAGTTCAATAGATCTTGGCACTAATATGCCATTTCGCAACCATATCATTGAACTTGCCAGACTAAGTTGCGCACGGTGTCAGGAAAAATTGGGGCAATATGAAGAGGCCAGTGAAACTTATAAAAGTTTAATCGCAAAATTCGAAGAGAATTTGGGTAAGGCAATTGAAGATAAAAGCGCGACGCTCGTGGAGAGTGCTGAATCTCTCCTAAATAGTCTTCCTGCCTCAGATAGACCGTCTGTGATTAATCTTGGTGTGAGTGCCGCCTATTATGATACTTTTGTAGCCTATCAGAAAAAGTTGCACAAATATAAAATTGATAAAGATTTGAAAGGTGGTTTGGCTCCGTCGACCCGCAAGAGATTTCGGAAATTTGAGAAAGAATCGAATACATTTGTTGAAGATTTAAAACAAGCACGAGAGAATGAGAGAGAAGGACGTATATCAACCGCACTGTATTATTATGATCAAGCTGTCGGCCTAAGCTTTGCACCAAGCCGTTCCATATATGAAAAAGCGCTTTTCAAATCGAATAAGTTTCAGTATTCCAAAAACTGAATATGACTGAAATCTAACCCTATACTATATGGCCTATTCGGAAAAAGTTCTTGAATATGATAAGCTGAAAATTTTGCTGACAAGACACACCTGCTCTGGACTAGGTAGATGCAAGGTTGAGCAGCTTAAACCCATTCGTCACATCGGTACTATTCGTTATCAGCAGAAGCTTTGTACAGAAGCGAAAAGTTTTTATCAAACTCAAGGAGAGTTTCCGCTTAAGGAAATTCAAGATATTTCACCTGCACTTAAACGGGCAAAAAAAAATGGTGCTATTCTCCATCCGGATCAGCTAAACGATATTTCAAATGTAATTGGCATTAGCTGTAAGATTAAGCATAAAGCATCAAAGTTAAGCCAGCAGAGTTTTCCTAACTTGTTTGAGATTTTCGATGCTCTCCACAACTTTCCACACTTGGTTTCATCAATTAAGAACGCTATTGGTTCTAAAGGCGAAGTTTTAGACTCTGCGAGTACTGAACTTAGGTCAATTCGTAGGGAACTTGTCAAAACTCAAAAGGCACTTCAATCAAAACTGGAATCAGTACTGCAATCACCGAAGTATCACAAATCGATCCAAGAAAGTGTAATTACTTCACGCAATGGTCGTTACGTCATTCCTATTAAGCAAGATGCAAAAGGGAGTTTTCAAGGTGTTGTTCATGGCCAGTCAACCAGTGGTGCGACGCTTTTTATGGAACCATTTGAAACGGTCGAAATTAACAACCGAATTGCAGAGCTTACTGATGTGGAGCAGGAGGAAATTCGCCGTGTCCTTTATGATTTGACTGCCCAAATTTATGAGATAGTAACAGAACTTGAGAACACAATGGAATGCTTAGGTGAGCTTGATTTTTTGGGGGCAAAAGCGAGATTAAGTTTGGAACTAAAGGCTACAGAACCCAAATTAAATAAAAACGGTTTTACTAAGCTGATTGCAGCTCGCCACCCGTTACTTGGGCTTCGTATTCACTCAGATGAGAAAGAATCTTCCCCTGAAGATATTGTTCCCACCGATATGTACCTTGGTGGTGATTTTAATACTATGGTAATCACTGGGCCGAATACGGGAGGAAAAACAGTTGCTCTTAAAGCTTTTGGCCTGTTGACGCTTATGGCACAATCCGGTTTGCACATTCCAGCTGAAAGTGGGAGTGAAGTTGCTGTTTTCGATCATATTTTTGCTGATATTGGTGATGAGCAAAGTATCGAGCAAAATCTGAGCACCTTTTCCTCACACATGACCAAAATCATTGGTATACTGAAAAATATGACGGAAAATTCACTCGTGTTGCTTGATGAGGTTGGTGCGGGTACTGATCCTGCTGAAGGGGCAGCACTCGGTATGGCAGTTATTGATTGGCTGACGGAATCGTCGGTTAAAACGATTGCTACAACTCATCATAGTGTATTGAAAGCACATGCTCATAATCAAAATGGTATGATAAACGCGTCAATGGCATTCGATTGGAGTTCGTTGCGCCCTAGTTACCGTCTTCAGATTGGGGTTCCTGGAGGTAGCAACGCGATTAATATTGCTGAACGATTGGGCATGCCTGAAACAATTCTTGAATCTGCAAAGTCTTATATGGGCGAACAGAAAGTTACTGTTGAAGATCTGCTTATTGATATGCAAGAAGCAAGATACGAATTGGAAACAGAGCGCGATACCCTACAACGTCAGCTAGAATTGATTGAAGAAAGACGTCGGAAATACGAAATGGAAATCGACTCACTTAGACTCGAACGGGACAATTTAAAGCAGGAAGCCAAAAATGAGGCTGCAGGTATCTTGAAAGATGCGCGTCGAACAGTTGAGGAAACAATTGCTCAAATCCGACGTGAACAAGCTTCTAAGGAAAGTATCCACGCCGTGTTTCATCGTTTAGATAAAACTAAACAAGAACTACAGCAAACCAAAGAAGTTAGTATGCCTCAACCCCAACCCCCTTATATTAACAATCTTCGGATTGGAGATAAGGTTCTTATACAAAGTCTTAATCGGTTTGGTGAAATCGTTTCACTAGAAGAAGACAATGGGAATTTGATCCGGGTTCAGATAGGTAGTGTGAAGATGCGCATTCCAAAGGATGACATAGGGATTCCATTAGATCTCAAAAACACTGCTGAGATTTCTACATCTGTGTTAGAAATCCAACATAGCAAAACTGGGAACGTCCAATCTGAAATTAATCTCATTGGTAGAAAAGTGGACGATGCTCTTAGCAAAGTGGATAAATATTTGGATGATGTTCTCCTTAGTGGTCTATCATCTGTACGAATCATTCATGGCAAAGGCACGGGAGTTTTGCGTGACGCAATTCAGAATTTTCTGAGTGGTCATCCATCTGTCCTGGATTTTAATCTTGCACCTCGTTCAGAAGGCGGACGAGGTGCAACTGTTGTCAAACTAAGAGAATAAATACTAATGGCAACTCGATCTTTTAACCACATTCCTTCGGAAATAATTGATGAAGTTCGACAAAGAAATGACATTGCCGAAGTGATTATGGAGTGTGGGGTTCCTTTGAAGTTATCGGGAAAAAATTACAAAGCATGTTGTCCTTTCCATGATGAGAAGACGCCCTCGTTTACCGTATCGTCCGAAAAGCAGATGTTTTATTGCTTTGGATGCCAGATGGGAGGGAATACTATAACGTTCCTTCAGAAGTACGAGAATAAGCCGTTTATTGAATCGGTTGAGTGGTTGGCCAACCGTGTTGGAGTTCCGTTACCCACACAGGATCAAAAATCAAAAGAACGGGCAAAGAAACGTCTTAATTTGGAAGAACTTAACCGGTTAGCGACCAAATATTTCCATCGTAATCTGCTCGATTCCAAAATAGGTGAAAAAGCCTCGATTTATCTGAAAAACCGGCAGGTTTCAAACAGCTCAATTCGAACCTTTCAGGTTGGATACGCTACCCGAGGTTCGAAAGATCTCCTTGAAGATGCAATACGAAGAGGGTCATCCAAGCAACAACTTCTGGATGTCGGATTGATCAAAGATAATGAAAACAGAACAACTGACCGTTTTCGGGATCGCGTAATTTTTCCGATAATTGATGAACGTGGTGCACCAGTTGCTTTTGGTGGTAGAGTGCTTTCACCGGATGCTGTCCCGAAGTATCTCAACACGGCATCTACCGTGCTTTATGATAAGAGTAAAACTCTCTACAATCTGTATGGTGCGAGATCTGCTATGCAGAAAACACGTCAGGCAATTTTGGTGGAAGGGTATTTTGATGTTATCCGCTTAAGCCAGGAAGGTGTTGAGAATGTAATTGCTTCGCTTGGGACATCTTTCAGCGAATCACATGCAGGTCTCCTCAAGCGATTTGTGGACGAGGTTTTTATTGTTTTTGATGGCGATACTGCTGGTATTCGAGCGACAGTGCGTGGTTTAAACCATTTGGTGAAAGCAGGTTTGAAGGTTAGAGTAATGATGCTGTCTGGAGGTCAGGATCCTGATGCATTTGTACTACATCATGGAATTGATGCCTTTAATGAACGTCTCGCTTCGGCAATGAACTTAGTTGAGTTTCAAATTCGTCGGGCTGTGGAGACAGGAGGACTTCGGCAGATAGATGTCAAGACTCAAGTGCTAAGGGATATTGCGGATACTCTGTCACATATTAAAAGTCGAGTTGAGTTAGATCAATACATCAATTATACTGCGCAGGAACTTGATTTAGATCGGGCCGTCATATGGCAGGAACTTCGTGCGCTTGGTGTTAAACCACCGAATGCAAGCAAATCGTCTAGAATAAAGGCTAAACCGAATAAAACCTCACTTAGTCCACGTTACTCGATTGAACAACAGTTAATAGAAGTTCTGTTTCAAAATCCTGATTTTATCCCAATTGCCAAAGAAAATTTTAGCTTCGATGATTTTAATCATCCTGTATTCTCAGAGATTGCCAAAGTATTGTGGAAGGTGAGTGAAGCAAAGGATAATATTTCGGTTCAGGATTTAGTTGATGAGTGTAATGATCAGGAGATTCAAAACGTAGTTTCGAGTTTTGCGCTGACAGAGAATAATATGCCAAATCAGAAAATAAGATTGGAAGGCTGTTTAAAAAAACTTAATCAGTTTGTGCTCTTGGATCTTGAGCACAATATCCGCACAACAGCCTTGGCAGAAGGTCAGGATGATGTTGAGACTCTGATGGAACTTGTTGAGCTCTCGAAAAGGAGAAAGCGATTCAATCTATGAATATGAGTTGTAAATTTTTGTTTTCTATAGAGTATTAATTGATCTAAAACAGCAGTTAAGATATAGAGGAATGGAAAATCCAGCTGGCTTTTCAAACGATGGAAATAATTATCCAGAGATTGCTGATGATCGAGCTTTATCACCAGTGAATTTTGGTCAAACATTGTTGGGTGATTCTAGTCAACTTCGCCTTTCTGACGCTTACATAGATGAAGGAGATTTCGCAGCGATGGAAGTAGCTAATATAAATCAGTATTTAGAATCTAGTTGTGAGAACCAGAACCAGAACCAAAATCAAGATGATGAGACCTTTCTTGATTTGAGTGCAGGAGATCTTGAAAAAGCAGACGATCCAATTAAGGTTTACTTGAAGGAGATGGGTAAGATTCCATTATTGTCGAAACAACGCGAAATTGATCTGTCTAAAAAAATTAAGGAAGGGCATGATATTGTTCACGATTCTATTTTTTCAAGCGCCTATGGGGTAGTGAGAATTAAAAGGATTTTCTATGTCGTTGTTTCTGGAAGGAAGAGGCCGTCAGATCTCTTAGATTTTCCTGTCGAGATTTCCTCTATAGATGAAAAAGATGAACAATACCTTGAACTTACCCAGCAATTGATAGATGAGTTAAAAGAAATTGGGGGTCAGGTTTCTGAAAAAGAAGCACAGTTGGCGAAAAATGGTCTTGATCTTAAGTCTAGAAAACAGGTTGAAGACGCCCTGAGATTGCATCATCAAGAAATCTCGGAGAAATTGAAATTTGTCAAGATTAATCAAGACGAAATTATTGCAATCTGCGATGAGTTTAGAGCATTGTCTAGAAGAATAAAAAGCCTTGAAGATAATATAG
>Ga0208406_1000013_pt1 | contig 68705 bp, 73 predicted proteins | sample ETNtaG_15_FD_185769 | JGI IMG/M metagenome (GOLD analysis project Ga0208406, IMG submission 185769) | Marine microbial and viral communities from oxygen minimum zone, Eastern Pacific Ocean - ETNP201302PF89A (SPAdes) (version 2) | ecosystem: Environmental > Aquatic > Marine > Oceanic ...
GACGTAACAGGTGTGCAGCCGTTTAGTTAGTTCTGTCATAGTAGTGGAATCTAGTTAGATAGGGGCCTTAGTTCAACCTCTGCAGAAACTCCTTTTATCCTGACTCCTAATTGGGTAACGTTCTCTGGTGCAACGCGAAAGGATTATCGCAGTAACATTTTCCAAGTTACTCCACTCATTTGTCAAAGAAAGTTCTAAACTTCTGTGGTAACTTGAAAGTCCACTGCAAAATCTGAATTCAGTGCAGGCGTCTTATTACGGTGCTGTTGTAATAGCAGCACCAACGACCTGTCAGGGCAACTGATTTGTGATCAGCAGGTCGTTGGTTCGAATCCGCCTGCGGGCTCCATCCCAGGCTGTCCCAGAGCGTCCGAGAGAACGCTTTTTTGTTCCAAAAGTAATTGAATTAAATCATTTTACTTCCTGATTCTGGAAGAAAATTATATCCAGTCATGTAGTATGGGATTCGAGCTGATACAGCCTCGGGCAACACCCTGACTGTTACCCCTAACCGGGAGACTGGATGAAAATGACCGCCGCTGCCCTCAAGGGCTTGGAAGTTAGGCAGACGCGTTATGACGTGGGCCTCGAAGAGGGAGGTCTTTGAGCCAGGGGGTATCCGAGCGGCCGAATTGCAATCCAATATCTATACTTGAAGACCAACTCTTTGTTCGGTGGAGAAAGCGAGGTCAACGCAACTAACCCCTGGTTCGGATCGAGCGTTTTTCAATAACCTGGAAGGCTGGTGGCAGCGACACAACAGGAGGCTAGATTATGAGTAGAACAAACAGAATGTTTTTGATCTTTCTTGTATTGATAGCGGCATTCTTGATTTGGACGACGGCGGAAGCTGGCAAGATAATTACCCTGGACTCTGGGACTTATAAACTGAAGGGAACGTTGTGTCTGCCTAAAGGAGTTGGGCCATTTGCTGCTGTGGTTTACCATCATGGGGGTATGGGCGATCGAGTCGGTGGTGCACCGAAAGCTACCTGTAATGCTTTAGCCAAGGCTGGATTTGTCGGCCTTGCCCTCATCCGCCGGCCAACGCGATCGCTACAGGGACATCTAAACGATGCTGAGGCAGCAGTAAATTACATCAAAAAAAGGCCCAAAGTTGATCCTGATCGAGTTGGGGTTATCGGTTTCTCAAGAGGTGGATTACTGGCCTGGCAGCAAGCTGCGCAGCGCATTGACCTGTCTGCAGCCGTAATTATGGCGGTGGCTGTTAACCGCCAACTAGATTTTGACGATGCCCAAAGAATGAACGCACCGTTCCTGGTGCTGGTAGCAAAGAACGATACCGGTTCTAGGCTCACGAAGGGTAAGAACACGGTCAATTTCAGTCGCCGGCTCGTTGCTGCTCTTGAACAGGCTGATCGAGATGTTAAGTTTCTGATCTACCCTCCATTTCGCAATGATGGCCATACGCTTTTTTTTGAGGTTCGACCCGAATATTGGCCTGACGTTGTCAGATTCCTTAAGCGGAATATTTAGCTGGGCTTTTTGGTGAGCTAAAACCAACAGATTAATCGATGGAAGCTAACTATCGAATAGTAAGTAAGTCTCCATAGCCCTAATTATTGGCGGCCACCAAAGAGCCGTAGTTTTATATTCAACTGCGAGCTAACGTACTGCGGGCTCTATTACACGCCTTCTATCAATACCAGATGGGCAATCGAAGCAGCTTCCCGCACAACCCTCGCGGCGGTGTATTGCTCCGACTCATAAAACGCTCTCGCGCGTTCCAGGCTATCGAACTCAATCACAATGCAAAGGCCTAAAGTGTCTCCCTCTCTGACTTCTGGGCTTGGGTCGCGGGCAAGCACGGTTCCGCCGTACTCGCCGATGACCGGGCCTGCCATCGCTTTGAATTTCTCAAACCCCTCTTTGTCATGAACTTTGATATGTGCGACGAGATAACCTTTAGGCATTCTTCTATCCTTATGTCGTTGTGGTGATGGAATTATATGATCTTACTCGAGTCAAAGATGATGGCACCGTCAACGGGGCAGCACAAGGTTTCACGGTGGTGATCGACGGCCGCAAAACTTCTAAGGAGTGTTTCGAAAAGCAGAATCTTCGGGGGCGTTGCTGTCAATGCCATCAATGTAGCACCTATCTGGTCCGGTTAGAAAGCTCCAGCAAGGTGATATAGCGCGCGCAGCCACGATAGTCTGCTCGCTTTGCCAGGCCGCCTTGACCGCCTGTAACTCGGTATCGATCGGTTTAACCGGTTGTTTGGAGTCCCCGGGATGCTTTGGCGGCTCAAGGAGCGCTTGAAGTTACTTCCAGATTCTGGCCATAACGCCTATTTAATAACTAACGCTGCCTTCAGATCAACGTGCATATTAAACTGTGGGATCTAGGGTGACCAGGCAGCAAGAGATCGGCCAAGATTCGCAAAAACATATGACCCCTATCCGCGAATTTGACGTGAGCCGTGCGTTGCCCGGCAGTGCGGTGCAAGAGGCATACCGCCGGGATGGCGTGGCCTGTTTGAGAAACGCCCACGACAAGCCCTGGTTATCACTGATCGGGCCCGTAAGCATTGCTGTCTTGTATGAACGAAAAGGTAATCATCAGGCTCGATGGTATTGTTGAATGAATCCAACAAAGCGCTATTTGCAAACGCTGCTGACCTATTACGAAGAGGAGGTTTCTGGTGAGACCTATTTTCTGGGTCTGGCAGAGCATTTTGTTGAGCATAAAAAGTTGATGCTCCTGGCAAAAGTAGAGCGCTATGCGGCGCAGTCTGTTTTGCCATTACTTGAGAAATATGTCCTTAGCCCGCGAGACGAATCTATTCTGAAAGCCGAGGGTGAAGAGGCGATCCAGCAGCACCAGAATATGGGCTGGTTGCAATTTATGGCACATATCGTACAGCGGTACCCGGGCTATCTGGATGAATTTTTGGCCCTGCAGGCTATGGCACCGAAGGAGGATCATTTGGTACTGAAGATGCTGACAGACCACGAAGTGGCGGCGATCGATTTTGCCAGGCGGGAGATTGCTGGCGATCCGGATAGCCTGGATTCGCTAAACCAATACCTGCACAGCGTTAAAGACCTAAAACACACCGCTATGAGCCTCAATGAAACTTAATCACCTGAAGGCTGGCAATACTCATTTTCAACTGAAGATCAAGTTGAAGGTTTTGAGTAGATATTGAGATACTTAAGGCAGATAACCCGAAGACACGACGCCAGGTTATTATCGTTCGCAACCAGGCATTGATCAGCAATTTTCTGGATCACACAACGAAACGACAAGGTCTTGCTGGCCCTCTCCACCTGTTAAAGTAGTACTTGTGATCTGCGAAGATTATTCTTTAAGTTCCTCCTGGCGCATAGGTATGGGCCGGATAGCATCCAGCTTGAGTTTCTCTTCCCCCGGGCCAACAAAAAGGTAGCGAACCTTTCGCTTGCTGCCAGGAAAAAACAAGGTTGGTTCTGCAGTGACCGTAAGTGTTTTCATTGCGCGGTCAGGGAAAAGTGTTTTTGCATTGTTAATACAAAGACCGTCGTCTTCAAGACAAATTACCGCGATCCCCTGTTCTGAGATTTCCTGGCTACTGATCCACGGACTCCATTGCTGGCTGAGGTGCTGCAGTACCGAGGGATGATCCGGTGAATGAAAAGCGATGCTGTCTGGGGCGTCGTGGCCCCCGCCGACTATCCTTAAGGGCATCTGATAGGCCTCATGCCAGAGTTGGGTGATCACCCGACCCAGTTCCTTACCCGGAAACCGGTACATCTGGTGATGGGTCGAGGCAAGCCCGGTGACGAGCAACGTGGTAGGCAGCACAAGCGCCCAAATGAAGGCAGCCCGGATCATCTGGCGTGATGCCAGGACCTGATTGCCTGGGGGCCATTGCAGCAACAGGACGATGCCGGCCAGGCTTAAGGTGGGCCCACCCCATCGACTGGAAATATCGATGCCAGCGGTAAAACCGACCACAGTGGTTCCGAGCAGCGGAAACAAGAACATCCAGTAGATAAAGGAGTGCATTTCTCGACCCGGTAACTGCTCATTACCCGTATCCGCTGCGTCGGGTCTGCACAGTCCCGTCCGGTAGCGGATAACGAGAAACACGGCCACAAGGGGGCTAAGGTAGAGCAGTTGCGTGAGCAGAAAACGAATACTTCGCCAGCGAACTTTCAGATCGGTCGGCGCCAGGTAATCTCCAATATGCGTCACAGTACCGACCTGGTGGGTGAAGACGTACCACAGGTGCCAACCCAAAAGGGCGCAAAAAACCGCCAGAGAAAGGTATGGCCCTGGCGTCTTTAAAGATGCGCGTCCTTGAGGAAAGATCAGCAGATAAAGAGCTATCGCGGGTAACATGGCGGCCGAGTAATACTTGGTTAACATGGCCAACGCGGCTGCCAGACCCAATGCGATCCAGTATCGGGTGTGGCCACGTTGGATTGCGAAATAAGCCAGGAGGGTTGTGAGGGCCCACATTGGAATCAGCATGGAGCTGTGATTCAGCCGCATGCCCAAAAAGCTGAAGTAGGGCAGGAACTCGAGCAGGCACACTGCCGCCAAGGCACTGCCGGGGGTCAGGTACTCGCGGGCGAGGCGCCAGACACAATAAAAGGCGGCCAGGAGATTGAGTTGGGTCAGCAGGTTGTAGGCCCAGTTGTTGGTGCCCACCGTGTTCAGGAAGCCAGCGACAACCCAGGGCAGGAAGGGGGGGTGTAAGCGATAGGAGCCCATCCATTCCTGGCCCCAGGCAAAATGCATCATGCTGTCGGTGTCCAGCTCGTGTCGAGCTAGGCTTGGGACAACAGTCCAGAAAAGAACGTGAATCAGGGCAAACAGCCAGAATAGATACTGGCAGCGGTGCGCGGTCAGAGCCATCGAGAGGTAAAATGTGTAATCGGGTAGCCAATGGTATCTCTGAACGGGGTAAAGCCCAAAGAGATTGATCCACGTAATCACAAATCACCCAATTAATCGGACCTCGCCTTTGGTATCGGGCGGTTAAAAAACTGAGGGATTTTGCGCCAAGTGGCGGAACGGGCCGCCTTGAGGCTCAAAAACATTAAGCCTTGGTAAGCTACGCCTGTTTGGTCGAATCTAGTCTCAGCAACAAGCGCCGAATCCGTTTTTTGAGTATTGGGGGCGAGTTGGGAACTCTTTCCTGATGAAAAACAGGGTTTTATCAGGTAAAAAGTCCAAAACACCCCTATACCTTGGCAGCCCATTCGGCTAGAATCGCCACCCCGCGATATCGATTATTGGGGCGCGATTGGCCGGGGGACGCCGAGCGAGCGGTCCATTTCCAGTCTGCAGATCTTAATTAATTGACGGAACGCCGATATTTCGAGAAAATTAACCGTTTACGCTTTTCGGAGGGGTTCCCGAGCGGTCAAAGGGGGCAGACTGTAAATCTGTTGGCTCAGCCTTCGGAGGTTCGAATCCTCCCCCCTCCACCAGGTGGCCGTCGGTGGGCATGGCGACCAGGACCGGGAATAAAGACCAGCATGATGGCGATCGCACGAACCCAATCAGAAAACGGATGCTTTTTGGGCGGGTGTAGTTCAATGGTAGAACCTCAGCCTTCCAAGCTGATGATGTGGGTTCGATCCCCATCACCCGCTCCAGCACTGGGCAGTGCCCACATAGCTCAGTCGGTAGAGCACTTCCTTGGTAAGGAAGAGGTCACCGGTTCAAATCCGGTTGTGGGCTCCATTACAACGCCTGGACGGAAGTTGAAGTCGATCAGCCAGTTAATCACGCACTGTTGAGGAAATCAGAAAGTGGCGAAAGAAAAATTCGAACGCAGCAAGCCGCACGTTAACGTCGGTACCATCGGTCACGTTGACCATGGCAAGACCACCTTGACTGCGGCCCTGACCAGGGTCCTGGCGGCCAAGCATGGCGGTGACATCAAAGCCTTTGATGAGATCGACAACGCTCCTGAGGAGCGCGAGCGCGGCATCACGATTGCCACGGCCCATGTCGAGTACGAAACAGATGCCCGGCACTACGCCCACGTCGATTGCCCGGGCCACGCCGACTACGTCAAGAATATGATTACCGGTGCCGCACAGATGGATGGCGCGATCCTGGTGGTCTCGGCAGCCGATGGCCCCATGCCTCAGACCCGCGAGCACATTTTGCTGGCGCGCCAGGTCGGAGTGCCTTATATCGTGGTCTTTTTGAACAAGGCTGATATGGTCGATGATGCCGAGTTGCTTGAACTGGTCGAGATGGAAGTACGTGACCTGCTCTCCAACTATGAATTTCCAGGTGACGACACCCCGATTGTGACCGGCAGTGCCTTAAAGGCGCTCGAAGGAGATGATTCGGAAATTGGATCAGGCGCCATCATGCAGCTTGCCGATGCCCTGGATTCCTATATTCCTGAGCCTGACCGTGCCGTGGACGGCGCATTCCTGATGCCCATTGAGGATGTTTTCTCTATCTCCGGGCGTGGCACCGTGGTCACCGGACGTATCGAGCGTGGTGTGGTCAAGGTCGGCGAAGAAATTGAGATTATCGGTATCAAGGATACCGAAAAGACCACCTGTACCGGAGTCGAGATGTTCCGCAAACTCCTCGACGAGGGCCAGGCGGGTGATAACGTCGGTGTACTGCTGCGTGGCACCAAGCGCGAGGAAGTCGAGCGTGGCCAGGTGCTGGCTAAGCCCGGCAGTATCAATCCGCATACCAAGTTTGAGGCTGAGGTCTACATCCTGTCTAAGGAAGAGGGCGGCCGGCATACTCCTTTCTTCCAGGGTTACCGTCCACAGTTTTATTTCCGTACCACCGACGTTACCGGCCAGTGTGAGCTGCCTGAGGGTATCGAGATGGTCATGCCCGGCGACAACGTCAAGCTGTCTGCCGAGTTGATCAACCCGATCGCAATGGAAGACGGCCTGCGCTTTGCCATTCGTGAAGGCGGTCGGACGGTTGGTGCCGGTGTGGTGTCGAAGATCATCGAGTAATGAGATTATGCCGCTGCGAGCGGTAAAAGAAGTTAGGCCAGTAGCTCAATTGGCAGAGCGGCGGTCTCCAAAACCGCAGGTTGGGGGTTCGATTCCCTCCTGGCCTGCCAGAACAGGGAATTGATCGGAGCACTGGAACAGTGGCAGATAAACTGAAACTGGCAGCAGCAGGATTTGTTATCGTCGCAGCATTGGTACTGTTCTACCTGCTGGACGACATCTCGTCTCTTATTCGTGCGCTCATTGTCGTTGCGGGTGTAGTGGTTGCTGCGGGCATCGCACTGACTTCGGACTCTGGCAGGGCAGCGTGGCAGTTTGCTTTGGCGACTCGCACTGAGGTTCGCAAGGTGATTTGGCCGACTCGTCGTGAGACAGCGCAGTCGACTATGGTCGTAATACTGATGGTGCTGGTTGTGGGAATTTACCTATGGGTATTGGATGCCTTGTCGTTTTGGGCAATCTACGACCTTGCCTTGGGGTTGGGATAAGACACGATGACTGATGCTGTAACAATGGATGCACCTATGAGTGAAGATACCCCGGGGACAGTTGCCGATTCGGGCATGAAGTGGTTTGTGATCCAGGCCTTTTCTGGATTCGAAAAGCATGTAAAGGAATCATTGCGCGAATATATTCGCCGCGGTGGGATGGAAGACCAATTTGGTGAGATCGAAGTTCCGACCGAGCAGGTAGTGGAACTTCGAAACGGGCAAAAACGCACCAGCGAACGCAAGTTTTTCCCCGGATATGTACTGGTCCACATGAAGATGAGCGATGAGGCATGGCACTTGGTCAAGTCAGTTCCTAAAGTGTCTGGCTTCGTCGGGGGCAGCGGCTCCAAACCCGCGGCGATCTCGGACAAGGAAGCCGGAGCTATTCTTCAGCAAGTCCAGGAAGGTGCAGAGAACCCTCGACCCAAATACACCTTTGCCCCGGGAGAAGTGGTCCGGGTTGTCGATGGGCCGTTCAAAGAGTTCAGCGGGACGGTAGAAGATGTCAACTTTGAGAAAAGCAAACTGAAGGTTTCGGTATCTATATTCGGCCGGTCTACTCCGGTGGAATTGAGTTTCACCCAGGTCGAAAAGGCCTGACGCGCTGCGACTGCAGCGAAAACGAGTCGTTAATTAAAAGGGGAGCTTTGCGGCGTTCGGACCCGACGGAGTAAAAAATGGCGAAGAAGATTGATGCGTATATCAAGTTGCAGGTACCGGCCGGGGGCGCTAACCCCAGCCCACCCGTAGGCCCGGCCCTGGGCCAGCATGGCTTGAACATCATGGAGTTCTGCAAGGCATTTAACGCAGATACCCAGGATGTTGAACCCGGCCTACCCATACCGGTTGTCATTACGGCGTACTCGGACAAGAGTTTCACCTACATCAAAAAGACGCCGCCCGCGTCGTTTCTGCTGAAAAAGGCAGCCGGGCTGGAAAAGGGTAGCGGAGAGCCTAACAAGAACAAGGTAGGTAAGGTTGGCCGGGCCGAACTTGAAGAGATCGCCAAGATAAAGATGCCAGATCTTAGTGCTTACGATATGGACCAGGCAGTAAAGATCATTGCCGGTAGCGCCCGCAGTATGGGTATTGAAACGGAGGGCGTCTAATGGCAGCGCACAGTAAAAGATACCGCCAGGCTGCCGAGCATCGCACAGCAGATAACTACTACCCCATCGATGATGCGCTGAAGGTTATCAAGGAAACCGCATCGGCAAAATTTGATGAGACAGTCGATGTCAGTATTAACCTGGGTGTTAATGCGAAAAAGTCCGATCAGAATGTCCGGGGCGCGACTGTGTTGCCTAAGGGAACTGGCAAGACCGTTCGCGTTGCAGTCTTTGCCGATGGTGCCGATGCCGAGGCAGCCAAAGGGGCAGGCGCTGATGTGGTCGGATTGGATGATCTTGCGGAGACCATCAAAGGCGGCAAGATCGACTTCGATATTTGTATCGCTACACCCGCGACAATGCGCGTGGTCGGAAAACTGGGACAGGTGCTTGGGCCGCGAGGGCTGATGCCCAATCCCAAAGTGGGTACGGTGACACAGGATGTCGCCAAGGCAGTCGGCAACGCCAAGGCCGGTCAGGTGCAGTTTCGCATCGACAAAGCTGGGGTCGTCCATTGCCCCATTGGCAAAGCGTCTTTCGATGCCGATGCCCTGAAAGAAAACCTGATGGCGCTGTTGAATGCGCTGAATAAGGCCAAGCCGTCCGCCGCCAAGGGTCAATACCTAAGGCGATTGACCTTGTCCACGACGATGGGGCCGGGCGTTAAAGTCGACCGTGCCTCAGTAAGTTAAATAGATTTGTTTTGAGGGGCTCGACCATGGCTTTGCTGCCTTTTTAGGCAACAAAAGTTGGGTGGGTTCGTCGAAGACCGTAGGTGTGAAGCCGGTGACGTTACCGGGTTTGCTTAATGGTGCTCCACCAGCCTGCGCAGGCGGTGCCCCAGATCCGAAGATTTTCAGGGTCAGGACACCAAGGTGTAACCAGTAGGGAGTAGCGCTAAATGAGCCTTAATATCGATCAGAAAAAGGCCGTCGTCAGCGATGTGACACAGATATTTTCTGTGGCGCAGGCTGCCGTTCTGGCTGAGTATCGCGGGCTTACCGTCGCACAAATTACCGAACTGAGAGGCGAAGCCCGCAACCAGGGAGTGGACGTGCGTGTTGTAAAAAACACTCTGGCCAAGCGCAGTGTTGCTGGCTCTGATTTTGAGTGTCTGGCGGGCCACTTTACGGGACCGGTGTTGATCTCCTCGTCGGAAGATCCGGTGGCTGTAGCTAAGGTGGTTGCCAAGTTTGCCAAGAAGAATGATGACCTGAAGATTACGGTAGGCGCTATGAACGGCGACTTGCTTGATTTGGCGGCCATCCAGGTATTAGCCAGGTTGCCCAATCGTGATGAATTACTCGCCACGTTGGTGGGGACGATGGCGGCACCGATAAGCAAACTGGTCCGGACTTTAAATGAAGTGCCTTCGAAGTTTGTGCGCACGCTGTCGGCTGTCAGGGATAGTCGACCCGAAGAACAGGTAGCGTGAGAAACGGTCGAGCGCTTAAGACAGGAAAAATCTCAAGTTAAGGAGAGTTAAATGAATCGCGAAGAAGTGTTAAATGCAGTAGCAGAAATGTCCGTCCTCGAATTGTCACAATTAATCAAGGACATGGAAGAAAAGTTTGACGTTTCCGCCAGTGCCGCTGTGGCAGTAGCTGCCCCCGCAGCTGGCGAAGCAGGTGGTGATGCAGGTGCTGCCGAGGAAAAAACCGAGTTTGATGCCATGCTGACCTCTTTTGGTGAGAAAAAGGTCCCCGTCATCAAGGCGGTTCGGGCTCTTACCGGCCTGGGCTTGAAGGAAGCCAAGGATCTGGTCGAGTCGGCACCCGCCGCTGTCAAGGAAGGCGTCACCAAGGCTGAAGCTGAGGAGATCAAGAAGCAGATCGAAGAAGCCGGCGGATCTGTTGAGATTAAGTAGTAACCAGTTGTACACCTGCTGTAACTGGCAGGTGTGGACTGGTCTTGAAGGCGCGCCCGGGCGGCTTAGCAGCTCCTTGGCGCGCGCCTTATATAAAGCGATCGATCGGGTTACCCGACGGTTGCTCACGCCCTAACGCTACGAGGTCTTCATGGCTTATACCTTTACCGAGAAAAAGCGGATTCGTAAGAGTTTCAGCACCCGGCCGGCTTCCGATCAGATACCCAATCTCCTGGAGATCCAAAAAGCCTCTTATCGCAAGCTGCTACAAGCTGGCGTTGAGCCTCTCCAGCGAATTGATCAGGGTCTGCAAGCCGCGTTCAAGTCGGTTTTCCCAATTGAGAGTTATAGCGGTGCTGCCTCCCTCGACTTTGTCTGCTATCGCCTGGGCACGCCGGTCTTTGATGTTCGCGAATGTCAGCAACGTGGAGTGGTGTATTCGGCGCCACTACATGCGACGCTGCGACTGATTATCTTCGATAAGAGCGAATCTGGCGGCGCAAAGGTTCTGCGCGATATCAAGGAGCAGGAGGTTTACATGGGCGAGATGCCCCTGATGACTGACAACGGCACCTTCGTAATCAACGGGACAGAGCGGGTCATCGTTTCGCAGTTGCACCGTTCGCCTGGCGTCTTTTTTGACCATGATAAAGGCAAGACCCACTCGTCTGGAAAATTGCTTTTAAACGCCCGGGTCATCCCCTACCGTGGGTCGTGGCTTGATTTTGAATTCGATCAAAAAGATCTGTTATTTGTCCGGATTGACCGGCGGCGCAAACTTCCCGGAACCGTCATTCTCAAGGCACTGGACTACTCTAACGAGGAGATCCTGAGCCTGTTTTTTGAGACTGACCGCATTACGTTGTTGCCCGAATCGGCCCAAGTTGACCTGATCGCGGAACGCCTGCGTGGTCAGGAGATGGATTTTGACATCAAGACGCCCAGTGGAACGGTTGTGGTCGCGGCAGAGAAGCGCATTACTGCTCGGCATATCCGCGAGATCGGAAAAACCAACCTGACTGCTCTGGACGTGCCTGATTCCTACCTTATAGGCCGGGTGTTAGCGACAGAACTGGTGGATACTGAAACAGGCGAGGTTCTGGCTGCAGCCAACGACGAGGTGACAGAAGAGTTGCTAGTGAAACTTCGTGAAGCCGAGGTCACATCATTCGAGACCATCTATACCAATGACCTTGATCGTGGGCCGTATATCGCAGACACCCTTCGGTCTGATCCGACTAACACCGTGCTGGAAGCGCAGGTCGAGATTTATCGCATGATGCGCCCAGGTGAGCCGCCGACCAAAGATGCAGCTGAACAACTGTTCCGCAACCTGTTCTTTAACATCGATCGCTACGACCTGTCTGCAGTAGGTCGAATGAAACTAAACCGACGCCTGGGCCGCGCAACCGATGAAGGTCCTGGGATCCTCAGCCAGCACGATATTGTTGATGTGATGCGCACCCTGGTCGAACTGAAGAACGGGAACGGCGAGACTGATGATATTGATAACCTGGGCAATCGACGGGTTCGATCAGTGGGCGAACTGGTCGAGAATCAGTTCCGAATCGGTCTGGTGCGTGTTGAGAGGGCAGTCAAGGAACGCCTTTCTATGGCCGAATCCGAGAACCTGACACCACAGGATCTGATCAACGCCAAGCCGGTATCAGCGGTAATCAAGGAATTTTTTGGGTCGAGTCAGTTGTCTCAATTTATGGACCAGACCAACCCGCTTTCAGAAGTCACACACAAACGACGTGTTTCGGCGCTTGGACCGGGTGGATTAACCCGCGAGCGTGCCGGGTTTGAGGTGCGAGATGTTCATCCAACCCACTATGGCCGAGTTTGTCCAATCGAGACACCGGAAGGGCCTAATATCGGGCTGATTAACTCCCTGGCTATTTTTGCGCGTACCAACGAATACGGCTTTCTTGAGACTCCGTATCGTAAAGTGGTTGATCGGAAATTGACTGATGAAGTGATGTACCTGTCGGCGATTGAAGAATGTAAATATGTGATTGCCCAGGCAAATGCGCGGCTCAACAACAACAGAGAACTTGCTGACGATTTGATTTCATGTCGGCATGAGAATGAATTTACGCTTTCGAGCTCTGAGAGCGTTCAGTTCATTGACATTGCTCCCTCGCAGATTGTTTCTGTCGCGGCAGCTCTCATCCCATTTCTGGAACACGATGATGCGAACCGGGCATTGATGGGCTCTAACATGCAGCGCCAAGCTGTGCCGACGATACGGAGCGAAAAACCCCTGGTAGGCACAGGTATCGAGCGCAAAGTCGCTTCTGATTCCGGCGTTGTGGTCATTGCCAAACGGGGTGGGGTCGTGAATGTGGTCGATGCCTCGCGCATTGTTGTAAAAGTTAACGATAAAGAAGTCGACTCAGGTGATGCCGGTGTAGATATCTACAACCTTGTAAAGTACACCCGCTCCAACCAGAACACGACGATCAACCAGCGCCCGCTGGCAGCGGTTGGCGACAAGATTGAAAAAGGTGATGTGCTCGCGGACGGGCCATCGACGGACTTGGGCGAACTGGCCTTGGGGCGTAATATCCTTGTCGCTTTTATGCCTTGGAACGGCTACAACTTTGAGGATTCTATCCTCATTTCTGAGCGTTTGGTTCAGGATGATGTGTATACCTCTATACATATAGAGGAACTCAACTGTATTGCCCGTGATACCAAACTCGGATCGGATGACGTGTCCCGGGATATTCCGAATGTGAGTGAATCGGCCCTGTCCCGTCTTGATGAGTCCGGCATTGTCTACATTGGTGCTGAGGTCAACCCGGGGGATATTCTCGTAGGAAAGGTTACCCCGAAAGGTGAAACCCAACTTACGCCTGAGGAAAAGCTACTGCGAGCGATTTTTGGCGAGAAAGCATCCGACGTGAAGGACACATCTTTGCGCATGCCTTCGGGAACCTCTGGAACGGTTATCGATGTTCAGGTCTTTACCCGGGATGGCGTTGAGAAAGACCCTCGTGCCTTGTCAATTGAGGCCGATGAACTTGATGGCGTCAAGAAGGATCTGAAGGATCAGTTCAGCATCGTCGAAGACGATACCTTCGATCGGATAGAGCGCTTACTGTCCGGCAAGGTCGCCGAAGGCGGGCCTGGCGAACTGAAAGCGGGCGAGAAAGTAACCCGCGGTTACCTTCAGGCTATGCCTCGCGACAAGTGGTTTGAGGTTCGCTTGCGTGACGAAGCAACTAATACCACGCTGGAGCAGATTCGTCGCCAGTTAGCGACTCAGTCAAAGAGATTTGATGAGTTGTATGACGAGAAGCGCGGAAAACTTGAGGCAGGTGATGATTTGCCGCCAGGCGTGCTCAAGATGGTCAAGGTATTTGTTGCGGTCAAACGACGTTTGCAGCCAGGTGACAAGATGGCTGGCCGTCACGGCAACAAGGGGGTGATCTCTAAGATTGTCCCTATCGAGGATATGCCTTATATGGAAGACGGCACTACCGTCGATATTGTTCTTAACCCTCTTGGCGTGCCATCGCGAATGAACGTTGGCCAGGTGCTGGAGTGCCACCTGGGTTGGGCGGCCAGTCATCTGGGACGCCAGATCGGCCAGATGCTTGATGCCGAGGCAGGTCCCGACAAGCTACGCCAGAAACTGGGCAAGATATACGGCACTGGTCATTCCCACGAGGATCTTGGCGATCTTTCCGATCCAGAGATTGTGGAACTGGCTGGCAACTTGCGTGGTGGAGTCCCGATTGCTACCCCAGTGTTTGATGGCGCTAGTGAAAAGGACATCAAAAAATGGCTGGAAATTGCCGGGTTGCCCACAAGCGGTCAAGCGACCCTGGTGGATGGCCGTACCGGCGAAGTCTTTGATCGCGAGGCGACTGTAGGCTACATGTATATGCTTAAGCTTAATCACCTGGTCGATGACAAGATGCATGCGCGCTCGACTGGCCCGTATAGTCTGATCACTCAGCAGCCACTCGGCGGTAAAGCGCAGTTTGGAGGCCAGCGTTTTGGCGAGATGGAAGTCTGGGCGCTCGAGGCTTACGGCGCCGCCCACACACTGCAGGAAATGTTGACGGTTAAATCGGATGATGTCGGGGGTAGAACCAAGATGTACGAGAATCTTGTGAGAGGTGATCACAGGATGGAACCTTCGGTACCCGAATCGTTTAACGTTTTGGAAAAGGAAATCAGGGCCCTGGGTCTCAACATAGAACGACGACAAGATAAGTAGTCGAACCTATAGCGACCCCGTTCAAAGTAATCGATCCAGACACCCCGAGGAAAGTAATGAAAGATCTTTTCAGCCAGTTCACAAGACACGACTCCACAGACGAGGAGTTCGACAATATCCGGATTGGTCTGGCATCGCCAGATAAGATCCGTTCGTGGTCATGGGGCGAAGTGAAGAAGCCCGAAACCATTAATTACCGGACTTTCAAGCCGGAGCGTGACGGCCTGTTCTGCGCTAAGTTGTTTGGACCGATGAGCGATTACGAATGCCTGTGCGGTAAGTACAAGCGCCTCAAGCACCGAGGCGTTGTCTGCGAGAAATGTGGTGTAGAGGTGACCCTTTCCACAGTTCGCCGCGAGCGTATGGGCCATATCGAACTGGCCAGCCCAGTAGCACACATCTGGTTTCTGAAGTCTCTGCCATCACGGCTGGGCGTGCTTTTAGATATGACGGTACGGGAAATCGAGCGAATTCTCTACTTCGAGGCTTATGTCATTACCGACAGTGGACTCACTGATCTTGAAGAGGGCTCGCTGCTGACAGAAGAACAATACTACGAGGCCATCGAGATGTACGGCGCCGATTTCGACGCCGGAATGGGTGCAGAAGCAGTCAAAGAGCTGCTTAAAGCCATGGAGCTAAAGTCTCTGTCGCCACAGTTGCGCGAAGAACTCGCCGAATCTTCATCTGAGACTAAGACCAAGAAATTGACCAAGCGATTGAGGGTCGTCGAGGCGTTCCTGCACTCCGGGAACAAGCCGGAATGGATGATCATGGAGGCCCTGCCCGTACTACCGCCGGATTTACGCCCGTTGGTTCCTCTGGATGGCGGACGTTTTGCAACGTCAGATCTCAATGACTTGTATCGCAGAGTAATCAATCGTAACAATCGCTTGCGACGACTACTCGATCTTAATGCGCCAGACATTATCGTGCGCAATGAAAAACGCATGTTGCAAGAATCGGTCGACGCCCTGCTGGATAACGGTCGTCGCGGTAAGGCGGTCACCGGCCCTAATCGACGCCAACTGAAGTCTTTGGCCGATATGATCAAGGGTAAGCAGGGGCGCTTTCGTCAAAACCTGTTGGGTAAGCGAGTTGATTACTCTGGCCGCTCGGTGATCGTAGTTGGGCCCACGCTTAAATTACACCAGTGTGGCTTGCCCAAGAAGATGGCGCTGGAGTTGTTTCGGCCGTTCATCTACAGCAAGCTCGAACTGCATGGCTTGGCAACCACTATCAAGCAGGCAAAGAAGTTGGTGGAATCCGAGGAGCCGGAGGTCTGGGACATTCTTGAAGAAGTGATTCGCGAACATCCTGTGCTGCTTAATCGGGCGCCGACGCTACATCGCCTGGGTATCCAGGCTTTTGAGCCGGTGTTGGTCGAGGGCAAGGCCATCCAACTGCATCCGCTGGTGTGCACTCCATATAACGCTGACTTTGACGGTGATCAGATGGCGGTACATGTCCCGCTTTCTATTGAGGCACAGATCGAGGCTCGGACCTTGATGATGTCTTCTAACAATGTCCTTTCGCCTTCGAACGGCGAGCCAATTATTGTCCCGTCCCAGGATATAGTGCTGGGCCTGTATTACATGACCCGCGAGATGGTGAACGCGCGTGGTGAGGGCAAGATATTTGCAGATATTGCTGAGGTTCGCAGGGCGTTGGACAGCGGGGTGCTGTCAATGCATGCCAAGATCAAGACGCGTGTCCGGCAAGTGCTTGCCGATGACGAAGGTCAGATGAGCGAAACCCTGACTTTAATAGAGACCACCACGGGTCGAGCTTTACTATCGGAGATCCTCCCGCATGGATTACCGTTTGAGCTGGTCAACCAGTCAATGAAAAAGCGTGCGATATCCAATGTTATCAACGAGTGTTATCGTCGGGTAGGGCTCAAGGATACTGTGATCTTCTGTGACCGTTTGATGTATACCGGATTTTCCATGGCCGCCAAGTCTGGCGTCTCTATTGGTATCGACGACATGGTGGTTCCCGACAGTAAGACACAAACACTTGCCGTCGCTGAAAACGAGGTGAAGGCGATTCAGGATCAGCACCGCCAGGGCCTACTGACAGATGGTGAACGCTATAACAAGGTAGTCGATATATGGACCCATGCCAGTGACCAGGTGGCGGGCGAGATGATGGCTGAACTCAGTATCGAAACGGTTGCCAACGCCCAGGGTGAAAGCGTCGAGCAAGAATCATTCAACTCGATCTACATGATGGCTGACTCCGGCGCTCGCGGCAGTCACGCACAGATTCGCCAGCTGGCTGGCATGCGGGGTCTGATGGCCAAGCCTGATGGCTCGATCATCGAGACACCCATTACCGCTAACTTCCGCGAGGGACTCAATGTTCTGCAGTACTTTATTTCAACCCATGGCGCTCGTAAGGGTCTTGCAGATACAGCGTTGAAAACCGCCAACTCCGGCTATCTCACCCGGAGACTGGTGGATGTCTGTCAGGATCTTGTAGTTATCGAGGCCGATTGCGGCACCACCGACGGCATCCTGCGTGAAGCGAGGGTTGAGGGTGGTGAGGTGGTTATTCCGCTCAGAGATCGGATTCTGGGTCGATCTGTTGCCGTAGACGTGGTCAGTCCGGTAGGCAAAAAGGTTTTGGTCGGCGCGGGCGAGATGATTAATGAGGCGGTAGTTCTGTCGCTGGAAGAGCACAATATTAACCATGTCAAAGTTCGCTCTGCAGTGACCTGCGAGACCCGCTACGGCATTTGCTCGACCTGTTACGGTCGGGATCTGGCCCGGGGTCAGTTGGTCAACCGTGGTGAAGCAGTAGGCGTCATGGCGGCGCAGAGCATCGGTGAGCCCGGGACCCAGTTAACCATGCGTACCTTCCATATTGGTGGTGCTGCTTCAAGGACGGCAGCGGTTAGTGGTGTTGAGGTCAGGAACGACGGGACAGTTACATTTACCCGCGTCAGGCGGGTTAAGCGCGCCGACGGACGTAATATCGTAGTTTCCCGTTCCGCCGAGTTGATCATTCACGATCAGCATGGCGTCGATCGCGAACGTTATCGCATCCCCTATGGCGCGGAACTGACAGTCAATGACGGCGATGCCGTCACTGGGGGAAGTATTATTGCCTCCTGGGACCCGCATACCCATCCGATTATCAACGAAGTGGGTGGCAAGATCCGCTTCGAGAGCATGGTTGAGGGCGTATCGGTAGCAGAGCAGGTCGATGAGCTCACTGGGTCGAGTACTCACCTCGTCATAGACCCCAAGAATCGACGTGGCACCAGCGCTGATATAAAACCGACCATTGAATTGGTCGATGGCAAAGGCAAGCCAAAGGTTTTGCCAGGAAGCGAGTCACCCGCAAGATACCAGATGCCCCCTGGCGCCTCTATCGTGGTTGCAGATGGGACGCAGGTAGGTGTCGGCGAGGTGTTAGCCCGAATTCCTCAGGAAAGCTCCAAGACGCGCGACATTACCGGAGGCCTGCCGCGTGTGGCCGAGCTATTCGAAGCGCGTAAGGCTAAGGACCCGGCTATTCTGGCAACACACAGCGGGGTGATCTCGTTTGGTAAGGAAGTCAAAACCAAGGTGCGTCTGGTGATCACTGATGAGTTGGGTGAACCACATGAGATGGCTATTTCCAAAGGCCGATCCATTAGTGTCTTCGATGGTGAACATATCGAGAAGGGTGACATCATTGTCGAGGGTGGGTTGACTGCCAGCGATATCCTGGAGCTCAGGGGTCGGGAAGAGCTTACTGACTATATCGTCAACGAGGTTCAGGAGGTATACCGGTTGCAGGGCGTCAAAATCAACGACAAGCATATCGAAGTGATTATTCGCCAGATGTTACGACGTGTCCGGATAGTTGATCCAGGCGACAGTCGTCACCTTGCAGGTGATCAGGCTGAACGTTCTGCACTGCTGGAGGCGAACGATGCGTTGGTAGCTGAGGGTAAAACGCCGGCAACCTTTGCCCACATACTTCTGGGAATAACTAAGGCTTCCCTGAGTACCGATTCATTTATTTCAGCGGCTTCGTTCCAGGAGACAACTCGGGTGCTGACCGAGGCCTCCATGCAGGGTAAGGTCGACCGATTGCGTGGGCTCAAGGAGAACGTGATCGTCGGCCGTCTGATTCCTGCAGGTACCGGCCTGGCATACCATGAGGAGCGCCGCCGCCGTCGCGAGGAGCGGGTCAGTGGAAAAGCAGAAGTCGCTGAGCTGACTTTTGCCAGTAGCACCGAGGCGCAAGACAAAGCCGAGTCGGCTGAAGCGGTGCTGGGCTGAGGCTCCGTTTAAGGGCGGAGCCCAGCAATTTCCCTGGAAATGTTGACAAAAAACCGAGTTCTGCCTAGAATCGCCGCCCTTTGTTGGGTTTGGTGATTATGGGCTGAAAGCGGGTCCTAAGAGCGAGAAAAAGAATATGCCAACGACTAATCAACTGGTTAGAAAGCCTCGGGCACGACAGACTCAAAAGTCGAACGTGCCGGCGCTGGCAGCTTGCCCACAAAAGCGCGGCGTATGCACTCGCGTATATACCACCACACCCAAAAAGCCGAACTCGGCTTTGCGCAAGGTGGCCCGGGTACGTTTAACCAATGGCTTTGAAGTAACCAGTTACATCGGTGGTGAAGGGCATAATCTCCAGGAGCACTCGGTTGTGCTTATCCGGGGTGGCAGGGTAAAGGATCTGCCGGGTGTGCGCTATCACACCGTACGGGGGACGCTAGATACATCAGGCGTAGGGGATCGGCGACAGGGCCGCTCGAAATACGGCGCGAAACGACCGAAGTCGTAACGTAAACAAATACACGGGATTTGGGCTGGTTGCTCCAGGGTGACTAGTAGTAATTAAACCGTAAATAGGCCGGCATAGCTGACTGGCCACGGTGATAAAGGCGACCTTGCCAGAATAAATAAAGGCCGCCACAGAAGTCGCGAAGGCAGCGTCACGCTGTTAGCGACAAAAAGCTGTCTCACCGTATGATTGCGCTCCGGCGGCAAAAGCCGCTGGTGCGAACTGTCTGTTGCGCCTGTTCGATGGGCGATCAAGACAGTTGCTACATGGATTAGTAAAAAGCCGGTGCGCCGGCCCAGAAACTGAACTGTCTGCCCCGCAGTGGCAACGGTTCTCTGATAGTGGAACTGAAAATAGATGCCCAGACGTCGTGAAGTCCCAAAACGGATAATCCTGCCGGATCCGAAATTCGGCGATGAAACCATTGCCAAATTCATAAACGTAATGATGAAGGACGGCAAGAAGTCGATTGCTGAACGCGTCCTGTACGGCGCCTTAGACACTATTCATGGCCGGGGTTCATCTGAGCCGCTCGACGTGTTCTATCAAGCGCTCGAGAATATTCGACCCGTTGTTGAGGTAAAAAGCCGTCGCGTGGGTGGTGCAACCTACCAGGTGCCCGTCGAGGTTCGCCCTAGTCGCCGCAATGCGCTGGCCATGCGCTGGTTGGTTGAAGCCGCCCGCAAACGGAATGAGAAATCGATGACCGACCGGCTGGCGGGCGAATTAATGGATGCCGCAGACAAACGCGGTGGCGCTGCAAAGAAAAAAGATGAAGTACACCGAATGGCCGAAGCCAACAAAGCGTTCTCTCATTTCCGTTTCTGACTTGAAGATCAACTCCCTGAAACTCTGAATCCGGATCCCTGACAGTGGCACGAAGAACCCCCCTTGAACGCTATCGAAACATCGGCATCATGGCCCATATCGATGCGGGAAAGACGACAACTACGGAGCGAATTCTTTTCTATACCGGTATCTCTCATAAGATCGGTGAAGTTCACGAAGGTAACGCCGTCATGGACTGGATGGAGCAGGAGCAAGAGCGCGGTATCACCATTACCTCGGCGGCAACCACCTGTTTCTGGAGCGGTATGGACCAGAATTATACAGAACACCGCATCAACATTATCGATACTCCCGGCCATGTTGATTTCACCATCGAAGTAGAGCGTTCATTAAGAGTACTCGATGGCGCGGTCGGAGTTTTCTGTGCAGTTGGTGGCGTTGAGCCACAGTCCGAAACAGTATGGCGCCAGGCGGATAAATACAGCGTGCCCCGTCTGGCATTCGTCAACAAGATGGATCGAACTGGCGCCGATTTTCTTCGTGTGGTTGACCAGATCCGGGACCGTCTCGGCTCGAATGTTATCCCGATCCAGGTACCTATCGGAGCTGAGGATGGCTTCCAGGGTGTTGTTGATCTGATCAAGATGAAGGCGATTTACTGGGACGAGGAGACTCGAGGCGCCAAGTTTGAAGAACGTGATATCCCCGATGATCTGCTAGATCAGTGCGCTGCCATGCGTGAGCAAATGCTTGAAGCGGTTGCTGAAGTCAACGAGGAGCTGATGGAAAAGTACCTTGAGGAAGGCGACCTTTCCGCGGCCGAAATCAAGGACGGCCTACGACAGCGGACCATTGCTAACGAGATAGTTCTCGCAACCTGTGGCTCGGCGTTCAAGAACAAGGGTGTTCAGGCCATGCTCGATGCTGTTATCGATTTCATGCCCAACCCAACTGAGGTCCCCGCCATTCGTGGAATCCTTGAAGATGAAGAAACCGAGGAGGAGCGACCGGCATCCGATGAGGCGCCCTTTGCAGCCCTGGGTTTCAAGATCATGACTGATCCATTTGTCGGCCAGTTGGTTTTTTTCCGTGTGTACTCGGGAGTCGTTAAGTCAGGCGACAGCATCTACAACCCAGTGAAAGCAAAGAAGGAGCGTATTGGCCGTATTTTGCAGATGCATGCCAACTCTCGCGAAGAAATAAAGGAAGTTCGGGCTGGCGACATCGCCGCAGCCGTTGGCCTTAAGACCATCACGACTGGAGACACACTGTGCGACCCTAGCAGGGTTATTACGTTGGAGCGCATGGAATTTCCTGAGCCGGTTATCTCGCAGGCTGTGGAACCTAAGACCAAGAGCGATCAGGAAAAACTCGGCGTTGCGCTGGGCAAACTTGCCCAGGAAGACCCTTCCTTCCGGGTGCGGACTGACGAAGAATCCGGGCAGACGATTATCTCAGGCATGGGTGAATTACACCTGGAGATTATTATCGACCGACTGCGTCGCGAGTTCAGTGTTGATGCCAATATCGGTAAGCCACAAGTAGCCTATCGTGAAACCTTGAACGCGTCTGTCGAACAGGAACATAAGTACGCCAAGCAGACCGGCGGCCGCGGCCAGTATGGCCATGTTTATCTCAGGGTAGAGCCGCAGGAGCGCGGCGATGGTTTCGAATTTGTCGATAAGATCAAAGGCGGTGTGGTGCCTCGTGAATATATCCCGGCGGTTCAAAAGGGCGTGGTCGAGGCCATGGGGTCCGGGATAGTTGCCGGGTATCCGGTGATCGACGTAAAGGTCACGCTGTACGATGGCTCCTACCACGAGGTGGATTCATCGGAGCACGCCTTCAAGGCAGCCGCTATCCAGGCCTTTCGTGAGGCCAGCCGAAAGGCAAAGCCCACATTACTCGAGCCGATTATGCGGGTCGAGGTTGTCACTCCGGAGGAATATATGGGCGGTGTTACGGGTGATCTGAACTCGCGCCGCGGCATGATTTCCGATATGGAAGATGTTCCTGCCGGCAAGATTGTTCGGGCCGAGGTGCCGCTGGCGGAAATGTTCGGTTATGCGACATCGTTGCGTTCCGCATCACAAGGCCGCGCCACCTATTCGATGGAATTCAGTCAGTACCTTCCAGCACCAAGCAGCATCACCGAGGTGGTGATGAAAAAGGCCAGTTAATCACGCACTGTTGAGGAAATCAGAAAGTGGCGAAAGAAAAATTCGAACGCAGCAAGCCGCACGTTAACGTCGGTACCATCGGTCACGTTGACCATGGCAAGACCACCTTGACTGCGGCCCTGACCAGGGTCCTGGCGGCCAAGCATGGCGGTGACATCAAAGCCTTTGATGAGATCGACAACGCTCCTGAGGAGCGCGAGCGCGGCATCACGATTGCCACGGCCCATGTCGAGTACGAAACAGATGCCCGGCACTACGCCCACGTCGATTGCCCGGGCCACGCCGACTACGTCAAGAATATGATTACCGGTGCCGCACAGATGGATGGCGCGATCCTGGTGGTCTCGGCAGCCGATGGCCCCATGCCTCAGACCCGCGAGCACATTTTGCTGGCGCGCCAGGTCGGAGTGCCTTATATCGTGGTCTTTTTGAACAAGGCTGATATGGTCGATGATGCCGAGTTGCTTGAACTGGTCGAGATGGAAGTACGTGACCTGCTCTCCAACTATGAATTTCCAGGTGACGACACCCCGATTGTGACCGGCAGTGCCTTAAAGGCGCTCGAAGGAGATGATTCGGAAATTGGATCAGGCGCCATCATGCAGCTTGCCGATGCCCTGGATTCCTATATTCCTGAGCCTGACCGTGCCGTGGACGGCGCATTCCTGATGCCCATTGAGGATGTTTTCTCTATCTCCGGGCGTGGCACCGTGGTCACCGGACGTATCGAGCGTGGTGTGGTCAAGGTCGGCGAAGAAATTGAGATTATCGGTATCAAGGATACCGAAAAGACCACCTGTACCGGAGTCGAGATGTTCCGCAAACTCCTCGACGAGGGCCAGGCGGGTGATAACGTCGGTGTACTGCTGCGTGGCACCAAGCGCGAGGAAGTCGAGCGTGGCCAGGTGCTGGCTAAGCCCGGCAGTATCAATCCGCATACCAAGTTTGAGGCTGAGGTCTACATCCTGTCTAAGGAAGAGGGCGGCCGGCATACTCCTTTCTTCCAGGGTTACCGTCCACAGTTTTATTTCCGTACCACCGACGTTACCGGCCAGTGTGAGCTGCCTGAGGGTATCGAGATGGTCATGCCCGGCGACAACGTCAAGCTGTCTGCCGAGTTGATCAACCCGATCGCAATGGAAGACGGCCTGCGCTTTGCCATTCGTGAAGGCGGTCGGACGGTTGGTGCCGGTGTGGTGTCGAAGATCATCGAATAGCGTAAACACAGACTCTTAACGGATATTACCCACATGGCAGATAACGTTAGCAACCAAAAAATCAGGATTCGACTGAAGGCCTACGATCACCGGATGATCGACAGGTCGGCGATAGAGATCGTCGATACGGCTCGGCGAACTGGTGCGGTCGTGCGCGGGCCAATTCCGTTGCCGACCCGAATAGAACGTTTTACCCTTCTGCGTTCCCCGCATAAATACAAGGATTCCCGAGATCAACTCGAGATTCGTATCCACAAGCGTATTTTGGATATCGTGGAGCCGACCGAAAAAACCGTCGATGCGCTGATGAAACTGGACCTCGCTGCCGGGGTTGATGTTGAGATTAAGCTGGGCTAGGCGACGCTGGAACCCGATAGGAGTAAGACACGATGTCTTTAGGATTGGTTGGGAAAAAAGTTGGGATGACCCGTGTGTTTGATGACGACGGCGTATCGACACCGGTAACGGTTGTCGAAGTTGAGCCGAACCGGGTGACCCAGGTTAAAAACGACCTAGCCGATGGCTATGTCGCCTTGCAGACGACTACCGGGTCACGCCGGGCGACTCGAGTCACCAAGCCGCTTCGCGGACATTTTGCGAAAGCTGGCACCGAACCAGGACGAGGACTCTGGGAGTTTCGAGTCGATGTTGAGACGGCAGAAAAATACATCGCCGGGGCTGAATTGACTGTCGATCTTTTTGAGGTTGGACAAAAGGTCGATGTACGCGGCACGACAATTGGTCGTGGATTTGCCGGCGTCATTCGTCGTCATAACTTCGGCGGCGGGCGGGCGACCCACGGAAACTCGAAGGCTCATCGTAAGGCAGGGTCAATTGGTCAAAACCAGGATCCCGGGCGGGTGTTTAAAGGCAAGAAGATGGCGGGTCATATGGGCAACGTAACTCGGGTTCAGCAGAATCTAGAGGTCGTTCGGGTAGACACGGAGCGCAACCTGGTGCTGATTCGTGGATCGGTTCCTGGGCCCCGCGGTTTTGATCTGATTATTCAACCCTCGGTTAAGAGTGTGAAAGTCGCATAGGCGTCCTCTATTGGGTAACCCAAGCTAAAGATCTCGCACGGAATACAAGGGAAAAGGAACATAACGTGGAACACGCAGTCGTAAAATTGGATGGCTCAATCGAGCGTCAGGTCAGCCTGGCGGACGCCGTGTTCAATGTCGATTTCAAGGAGCCTCTGGTGCATCAGGTGGTCTCGGCATATCTTGCCGGCGCCCGTGCCGGTACCAGCTCGCAAAAGAATCGCTCAGCAGTCAGTGGTGGTGGGGCCAAGCCATGGCGTCAAAAAGGCACTGGACGTGCCCGAGCCGGCACCAGCCGTAGCCCGATATGGCGTGGCGGCGGCCAAACATTTGCCGCGACTCCGCGCAGTTATGCACAGAAGGTTAACCGAAAGATGTACCGCGCCGCGATCCGCTCAATCCTTTCGGAATTGATTCGGCAGGGGCGCGTTCGTATATGCGATGAGATCCAGTTGGATGAACCGAAAACAGCCCACATGGCTGAGGCGCTTGGGCAGATGGGCGTGATTGGCAGGACCTTGCTGGTGACCGCCGATTACAACCTAAACGTAACGCTCTCGGCTCGCAATCTGGTGAGCGTTGAGGCGTTGGAGGCAGCTCAATTGGATCCGGTGAGCCTGGTCGGGAGCGAAAACGTGGTATTCACAGTAGATGCGGTACGTAAAGTCGAGGAAGCACTGCAATGAACCCGGAACGAATTCACCAGGTGTTATTGTCGCCAATCATTTCCGAGAAGAGTACGTTCGCTTCTGATAGTGCCAACCAGGTGGTTTTTAAGGTCTTGGCGAACGCCACCAAGCCGGAAATTCGTGAAGCGGTAGAACAACAGTTCAGCGTATCTGTTGAGGCGATTCAAGTCATTAATGTACGCGGCAAAATGAAACGTTTTGGGCGCACTCCAGGCAAACAGAAGAACTGGAAGAAAGCTTATGTTCGTCTGGCGCAAGGCCACGATATTGATTTTCTGGGTAGCGGCGCCTGAGCCGGTTGGCCAGCTAGAGTGTTTACAGGATAACAAGCATGCCAGTCATTAAGCAAAAACCGACCTCCCCGGGCCGTCGCGGTATGGTTCGGGTAATCTCGAGCGAGTTACACAAAGGCAAGCCCGTCGCCTCATTGGTTGAGTCAAAAAACTCGATCAGCGGGCGCAATAGTGCTGGCCGCATCACCGTACGCCACCGCGGCGGTGGCCACAAGCGCCATTATCGCTTGATTGATTTCGTGCGCGCAAAGGACGGTATTCCGGCTCGTGTCGAACGTCTCGAATATGACCCCAATCGAAGTGCTCATATCGCACTTTTATTGTATGCGGATGGGGAACGCCGCTACATTATTGCGCCCAAAGGTTTAAGTGCTGGTGAGTCCGTGCTTTCCGGAGGCGACGCGCCGATCCGTGTAGGCAATACGCTGCCACTGAAAAACATCCCCGTGGGAACAGTCGTGCATTGCGTGGAGTTAAAACCAGGTAAAGGAGCTCAGTTGGCCCGTTCCGCCGGGGCCTCTGTTCAGTTTTTAGGTCGTGAGGGTAGGTACGCGCTGATGCGCCTACGATCTGGCGAGACGCGAAAAGTATTCATTGAGTGCCGTGCCACGATCGGCGAGGTAGGCAACTCTGAGAATTCTCTGCGCAAGCTCGGAAAGGCCGGGGCCAAGCGCTGGCGCGGAATTCGCCCAACAGTTCGTGGAGTCGCGATGAACCCAGTGGACCACCCCCATGGCGGTGGTGAAGGACGCACTTCGGGAGGTCGTGATCCAGTCAGCCCCTGGGGCGTACCTACTAAAGGGTTTCGCACCCGTCGTAACAAACGCACCAATTCAATGATTATCCGTAGACGGAAGAAATAAATATGCCCCGATCGGTAAAAAAAGGTCCTTTTGTGGATCACAGCCTCTGGTCAAAGATCTCTAAGGCCAAACAAGAAGGGTCGCGCCGGCCAATTAAAACCTGGTCGCGGCGCTCGATGATCATGCCCGAGTTTGTCGGCCTGACGATCGCCGTACATAATGGCCGCCAGCATGTACCGGTGCTCGTCACCGAGAACATGGTCGGCCACAAGCTAGGCGAGTTCTCTGTCACGCGGACATTCCGTGGCCACATCGCCGATCGCAAGACCAAGTAGACAGAAGGAAAGGAAAGCGCTATGGAAGTAAAAGCTATCGCCCGGTTCGTACGACTTTCGCCGCAGAAAGGACGTTTGGTTGCTGACCAGATTCGTCAGATGCCGGTCGGTAAAGCGTTGGAGTTGCTCCAGTTTAGTCCACGCAAGGCTGCGACAACTATCCGCAAGGTTCTTGAATCTGCAATTGCGAATGCAGAACATAATCAGGGCGCGGACATTGACGAGTTGAGAGTCAGCCAGATCATGGTGGATGTGGGTCCGGTTGCAAAACGTTGGCGGCCGCGGGCAAAAGGACGGGCCAACTCGATAATTAAACGCACCAGTCATATAACAGTCAGCGTCAGTGATGGCGCCTCAGGGAGTACTTAACAGATGGGCCAGAAGATTCATCCGAATGGGTTTCGCCTCGGAATAATCCGGGACTGGGATGCAAAGTGGTTTGCCACCGGCAAGGCCTATTCCCGGAATTTGGTCGCCGACCAGATGGTTCGAGGGTTCATTCGAAAACGGTTAGCCAATGCGGCTGTCAGCAAGATTGAACTCGTTCGCGCTGGCGAAAACTTGAACGTGACCATCCATACGGGCCGGCCGGGAATTGTCATTGGTAAGAAAGGCGAGGATATCGAAAGACTCCGTCGGGACGTTCTAAGATTGAACAACAATGTTCCGGTACAGATTGCGGTCGAGGAGATACGCAAGCCCGAGCTTGATGCCCTTTTGGTCGCCGAGAACGTTTGCCAGCAACTAGAAAAACGAATTATGTTTCGCCGCGCGATGAAACGCGCCGTGCAAAACACCATGCGCCTCGGCGCCAAAGGAATAAAGATCATGGTGGCCGGCCGCCTAAATGGCGCCGAAATAGCGCGCTCAGAATGGTACCGCGAAGGTCGTGTGCCGTTGCACACATTGCGCGCCGATGTCGACTACGGCTTCGCCGAAGCCCACACCACCTACGGTGTGATCGGCGTCAAAGTTTGGGTTTTCAAAGGCGAGATTATGCCAGGGGCGGCGGAGACAGAGGTCTCTCAAGCACCCCAGCCCAGAGCTTCGGCTTGAGGACGAACTGTAATGCTGCAACCTAAAAGGACTAAGTTCCGTAAACAGCAAAAAGGACGCAATCGCGGACTGGCCGTTCGGGGTAGTCGCGTGAGTTTCGGCGATTTCGGCTTGAAATGTGTCGGGCGCGGGCGACTGACGGCGCGTCAGATTGAGGCAGCCAGGCGTGCTATTAACAGGCACGTCAAGCGTGGCGGACGGGTCTGGATTCGGGTATTTCCCGATAAGCCGGTTTCGAAAAAACCCCTGGAAGTCCGTATGGGTAAGGGTAAAGGAAACCCCGAGTTTTGGGTGGCACTCGTGCAACCGGGAACCATGCTCTATGAGATTCAGGGAGTTGAAGAGGATCTGGCGCGCGAAGCCTTCCGGCTTGCCGGAGCCAAGTTGCCAGTTGCGACATCATTTGTGAAACGTCAGGCGGCCTGATATGGCAGAGAAAAAAGTAACAGATATGGATTCGACAGAGCTCAAAGGTGAATTACTTGAGCTTCGCAAAGAACAATTTAACCTGCGTATGCAGCGTGGAACGGGGCAACTGGCAAATCCCTCGCGTTTTAAGGTTGTGCGGCGCCAGATCGCCCGAATCAAGACTCAAATGAGCGAGATCAACAGGACAGCATTATGAGTGACGACAAAGCAACCACTCCTGCAACGAAGGCTCGAACTGTCCAGGGGAGTGTCGAGAGCGCGAAAATGGATAAAACCATCACGGTTCTGGTGGTGCGTCAATTGCAGCACCCTCTTTACAAAAAATACATCAGACGATCGACCCGGTTGCATGCCCATGATGACCAGAACGAGTGCCGCGAAGGCGACACGGTGGTTATCGAGGAATGCCGGCCAATTTCCAAGTTAAAAAGTTGGCGTCTGGTCCGTGTGGTGGGACGGCTAGAGGGTGGCGCTCAGTAAATTGCGCCAGTATCGGAGTCATACCGCGGTAATCGGGTACGGCATCCAAACATTAAGAAAAAATTAAAAGTTTAAAGTTAAAAGGCGATAAAAAAGATGATTCAGATGCAGACAAACCTCTACGTCGCGGACAATAGCGGCGCACGTAGGGTGCAGTGTATCAAGGTGCTGGGGGGTTCCAAGCGGCGTTACGCCGGCATTGGCGATATCATCAAAATCAGCATCAAAGAGGCAATACCCAATAGCCGTGTAAAAAAAGGCGAAGTATTCGACGCAGTGGTTGTTCGCACTCGACATGGAGTGCGCCGTCCCGACGGTTCGCTGATTCGTTTCGATCGAAACGCCGCGGTTCTGCTCAATGCTCAGTATCAGCCCGTCGGCACCCGTATATTTGGACCGGTAACTCGCGAGTTACGCTCAGAGCGTTTTATGCGAATTATCTCGCTCGCACCGGAAGTGCTGTGAGGCTCTTTTTATGAAAAAGTTTCGAAAAGGTGATGACGTTGTTGTGCTGACTGGGCGCGACAAGGGAAAACGGGGAACCATTCTGCGAATGCTGGATGACGAGCGGGTGCTGGTCGACAACGTAAACATTGTGAAAAAGCATTTACGCCCGAATCCGAACAAGGGAGAAACTGGCGGAATTATCGAAAGGGAATCACCGATCCGTATTTCTAACCTTGGCATGTATAACCCGAATTCTAAGAAGGCTGACCGCGTTGGTATCAAACACCTTAAAGACGGCCGGCGGGTTCGAATATTCAAATCTGACAGCGAGGTGGTCGACGTCACTTGACGTTAGACAGGTAAGTAAAGATGGCAAGACTTCACGAACATTATCAGAAGACTGTGGTTCCGGCATTGATGGAGAAGTTCGAATACTCCAGTGTCATGCAGGTCCCCAGGATCACTAAGATTACTCTTAATATGGGTGTAGGCGAGGCCATCACCGACAAGAAGGTAATGCAAGCCGCGGTTGACGAAATGACACGGATTGCCGGACAGAAACCCGTCGTAACCAAGGCCCGAAAGTCAGTCGCCGCGTTTAAGATTCGCGAAGGCTGGCCTATTGGCTGTAAAGTGACACTGCGCCGCAGGCAAATGTATGAATTTCTCGACAGACTGATCTCTGTTGCTTTTCCTCGCGTCCGTGACTTCCGAGGGGTTTCCCCGCGGGCCTTTGACGGACGCGGTAACTTCAGCGTCGGCCTTAAAGAGCAAATTGTTTTCCCCGAAATCGATTACGACAAAGTAGACGCAATCAGAGGGATGAATATCACCATAACCACAACTGCCCGCACCAATGAAGAGGGTGAGGCGTTACTGCGCGGATTTAATTTTCCGCTTCGCAAATAGGATTCTGTTTATGGCTAAAAAATCAATGATTGCCCGAGAGGTTAAACGCCGAAATTTGAACGCCCAATTTGGCGCTCAACGTGAGCAACTCAAAAAGCAGGTGGTAGACGAATCGTTCTCTTATGACGATCGATGGCAGGCAATGTTGGATTTGCAGAAATTGCCGCGGGACTCGGCCCGTACGAGGCAGCGAAACCGCTGCGCCCTAACCGGGCGCCCGCGTGGCTATTTTCGACGTTTTGGCTTGGCCCGAAATGCTCTTCGCGAAGTGGTAATGCGTGGCGAGGCACCCGGCGTAGTCAAGGCCAGCTGGTAGCACACAAGGAAACAATTATGAGTATGTCTGACCCTATTGCCGATATGTTGACCCGGATCCGTAACGGACTGGCGGCAAGGAAAAAGAGTGTGACGATGCCTTGCTCGCGCATGAAGCAGGCTATCGCCAAGGTTTTGAAGGACGAAGGCTATATCGACAAGGTGAGCGTCGATAAGGAAGGGGCTATCCAAAACATGACTATCGCGTTGCGTTATGCCGCTGGAGAAGGCGCAATCGAAGAGATTCAGCGCATCAGCCGGCCGGGCTGCAGGGTCTATTGCAATGCGTCGAATATGCCCCAGGTCCGGGGTGGACTGGGAATCGTCATGGTCTCAACATCCAGGGGATTGATGACGGATCGCCAGGCGCGGTCCGCCGGAATTGGCGGCGAAGTGGTCTGCAAAGTCTTTTAATCTGAATTCTGAGTTTTGGAGTATTTGCAATGTCCCGTATAGCCAATAGCCCGATTAATGTTCCGGGCGGTGTCGAAGTCAAACTCGACGACGCGGCAGTGAGCGTTAAGGGGCCAAAAGGCCAGCTCGTCCTGGAACTGCACCCCAGCGTGGGCGTGAAGCAGTCCGACGACGTCTTGCAAGTCAGCGCCGCGAATGACGCAGCATGGCCTATGGCCGGAACCTTTCGATCGCTGATCAACAACATGATTACCGGCGTCAGCGATGGCTTTGAAAAGAGGCTGGAGATTATTGGGGTCGGCTATCGTGCGCAAGCCCAGGGCTCCAAGTTAAACCTCAGCCTGGGCTTCTCTCATCCCGTGGTCTATAACCTGCCCGATGGCGTTTCGGTGGAAACACCGGTCCAGACCCAGATCGTAGTTACTGGTGCCGATAAACAGCAGGTTGGACAGGCGGCGGCTGAGATTCGAGCTTTTCGCCCACCCGAGCCTTACAAGGGTAAAGGTATTCGTTATGTCGGCGAGCATGTAGTTCGCAAGCAGGCGAAGAAGACGTAATTGCGCCAAGCACAGAGTTTATAAAATGAGCGAAAAAAAGACCGCCCGACGCCGCCGAAGCGTAAAAACGCGAGCAAGAATTGTCCGCGACCGCGAAAACCGGATGTGCGTATTCCGGACACCGCGACATATTTATGTGCAGATTATCGACCCCTCGGGCAGTAAAGTCCTGGCGAGCGCTTCCTCGTTGGAAGCCCAAGTCAAAGTTGAGGCAAAAAACGGAGGCAATGTTGCCGCAGCGAGCATGGTAGGTAAGCGCATCGCGGACAAGGCGAAGGCGGCAGGTGTGGAGCGGGTTGCATTCGACCGCTCGGGATTCAAATATCATGGCAGGGTAAAGGCCCTGGCTGAGGCCGCGCGAGAAGGCGGCCTTCAGTTTTAACTACTGAGAGGCACTGGACAGTCATATGGCCAATAGAGCAGACCAGCACAATTCTGACGACGACGGTTTCATCGAACAGTTAATTAACGTGCGTCGAGTTGCCAAGGTTGTTAAGGGCGGGCGTATCTTCGGTTTTTCGGCATTGACCGTAGTTGGCGACGGCAAGGGTCGAGTCGGGATTGGCCGTGGAAAGGCGCGGGAAGTACCGGTCGCTGTTCAAAAAGCGATGGATGAAGCGCGGCGGAACATGCGAAAAATTAATTTGCGAAAAGGGACTTTGCATTACGCGACTGTTGGGCGCCATGGCGCCGCGCGTGTCGTGATGCGCCCCGCATCTGAAGGTACGGGAATTATCGCGGGCGGCACTATGCGAGCGATATTCGAAGCGGCTGGAGTAAAGAATGTGCTGGCTAAGATTATTGGAACCACTAATCCGGTCAATGTCGCTAGAGCAACGATCGCTGGGCTTGGTACGGTACGTAACGCACGTGAAGTCGCGTCACGCCGCGGTAAGTCGATCGAGGAAATTACAGGATAGGAAACAGACAGATGTCAGCGAAACATATCAAGGTGACTCTGGTGAAAAGTAAGCACGGCCGCGGCGCACGACAACTTGCCTGTGTGCAAGGGTTGGGGTTGCGGCGCATCCATCAGACGGTAGAGCTGGAAGATTCACCAATGGTTCGGGGAATGATCAACAAGGTATCCCACCTGCTTCGGGTAGAGGAAAGCTGAAATGCGGTTGAACGAATTAAAGCCAGCCGAGGGCTCACACCGCCCGGCCAAGCGCGTTGGGCGGGGGCCGGGATCCGGCTTGGGAAAGACAGCGGGGCGTGGCATGAACGGGCAAAAATCCCGTTCTGGCGGCTACCACAAGATTGGTTTCGAAGGCGGGCAGATGCCATTGCAGAGGCGCCTGCCGAAGCGCGGCTTTCGGTCGTTGGTGCGGCGCAAGGTGGCTGAGGTTCGGCTACATGAGTTGCAACAAATTGATGGCGGTGACATCGATCTCGCGGCGCTCAAGGCAGCTGGCGTTGTAAAACATGATGCGATCCGAGCCAAAGTCATCGCTTCAGGCAGTATTGATCGCGCCGTGGTGCTGCGTGGCGTAAGTACTACCCGCGGAGCGCGCGAGGCTATTGAGCAGGCTGGAGGAAAGGTCGAGGCCTAACACCATGGCAGCATCCCCCCTCGCAGGTCTCGGAAAAATGACGGAATTGCGCCAGCGTATTGTTTTTGTGCTGGGCGCGATGGTTATCTATCGTTTGGGCACTCATATACCCATTCCCGGTGTCGATCCCACGGCGGTAGCAGCGCTTTTTGAGCAGACTCGCGGTTCAATTATCGACGTTTTTAATATGTTTTCCGGCGGCGCCCTGAAGCGCCTGTCTGTGTTTGCTCTTGGCGTGATGCCCTATATTTCGGCATCAATCATTATCCAGATGATGACGTCGGTCATCCCTCAGCTTGAACAGTTAAAGAAAGAGGGCGAATCCGGTCGACGGAAAATTACCCAGTACACAAGGTACGGCACTGTGGCGTTAGCAACCTTCCAGGGCCTCGGGATCGCTATCGCGATAGAGGGTCAGCAGGCGGGCGGCTCAGCTGTGGTATTAATCCCTGGAATTGGCTTTACCATCACCACTGTCGCTGCGTTGGTGACTGGAACGATGTTTCTGGTGTGGTTGGGTGAACAAATTACTGAGCGGGGCATAGGCAATGGAATCTCGCTAATCATTTTCGCGAGCATTGTTGCAGGGCTGCCTTCTGCGGTAGCTGGAACTTTGGAATTAGCACGTACCGGTGCGTTTAGTCCGCTCGGTGTGTTAGCGCTATTTGTGGGTGCAATCGGCGTGACTGCGGTCGTGGTTTTTGTCGAGAGAGGGCAGCGGCGGATTACCGTCAATTACGCAAAGCGCCAACAAGGGCGACGCATGCTCGCTGGCCAGTCCAGTCATTTACCGCTCAAGCTCAACATGGCAGGGGTGATTCCCCCAATCTTTGCATCCAGCATCATTTTATTTCCGGCTAGCCTGGGAAGCTGGTTTGGCCAGGCTGACGGCATGGGCTGGTTGCGAGATATCTCAACCACATTGTCGCCCGGTCAGCCCATTTATACCCTGGTGTATGCGGGCATGATTGTATTTTTCTGCTTCTTTTATACCGCGTTGGTGTTTAACCCGAAAGAAATTGCGGACAACCTGAAAAAGTCAGGGGCATTTGTACCCGGGGTTCGACCGGGAGTTCAGACCGCTGGCTACATCGATAAGGTGGTCTCGCGCCTTACGCTGGCTGGAGCGGTCTACCTCACCGTTGTCTGTCTAATCCCCGAATTCATGATCGTGAAGTGGAGCGTACCTTTTTATTTTGGTGGCACCTCACTATTGATCATCGTCGTGGTCATGATGGATATGATGTCTCAAATCCAGTCCTATCTGATGTCCAGACAATACGAAAGCCTGATGAAGAAATCTTCGCTGGTAGGTGGCATGGGTATGCCCCGTTAGGAAAATGCTAGGAGAGAGTCAATGAAAGTACGCGCATCGGTCAAGAAAATGTGCCGCAACTGCAAGATAATTCGCAGGAACGGAAGTGTACGGGTTATTTGTGTTGATCCTAGGCATAAGCAGCGCCAGGGTTAAACAAGGAGCCTAACCGCTTGGGAATCAACATTAAGAGGCAAGAACAGTGGCACGTATAGCAGGAATTAATTTACCAGCCCACAAGCATGTCGCAATCGCTTTGACGTCGGTTTATGGAATAGGCCGAATCACAGCGCAGAAGGTCTGCGATGACGCTGGTATAAGCCGGAACACCAAGGTGCACGACCTTTCAGAGGATGACGCAGATCGACTGCGCTCCCAGGTTGCCGCCATCCCTGTCGAGGGTGACTTGCGCCGGGAAGTGTCAATGAATATCAAAAGGCTGATGGATATGGGTTCTTACCGGGGAATGCGGCATCGCCGCGGCCTGCCAGTACGGGGCCAGCGGACATCAACTAACGCACGCACGCGTAAGGGCCCGAAACGGCCGATTCGAAGGTAACACCAGGAACTAATTAATGGCCAAGGCACAAACTAAGAAACGCACCAAGGCGAAAGTTCGAAAGAACGTGTTAGAGGGCGTAGCGCATATTCATGCAACTTTTAATAACACAATCATCACCATTACCGACCGACATGGGAACGCCCTTGCATGGGCCACATCGGGCGGTGCCGGCTTCAGGGGCTCTCGCAAGAGCACACCTTTTGCAGCCCAGGTAGCCGCTGAAACTGCAGGCCGTAGCGCGCAGGAATTCGGCATGAAACAGCTCGATGTCAAAATCAAGGGCCCAGGCCCAGGCCGGGACTCATCTGTCCGAGCTCTTAATAACCTTGGTTTTGAGATCAACTCAATCACCGATGTGACGCCGGTTCCCCACAACGGCTGTCGCCCACCCAAGCGTCGGCGCGTCTGACAAAGAGATACTGATATGGCCAGATACAGAGGACCTACTTGTAAGCTTGCCCGCCGGGCCGGCACGGACCTGTTCCTAAAAAGCCCAGTCCGTTCGCTGGATTCCAAGTGCAAGTTTGATCGCCCGCCGGGCTTTAAAGCAGGCGCTCGCCGACCACGGGTAACCGTGTACGGGACCCAGCTACGCGAGAAGCAGAAGTTGCGTCATATCTATGGGTTGATGGAAAAGCAGTTCCACAGTTATTACGTTGCGGCTGCACGCGCCCATGGTTCTACCGGCGAAACATTACTCCAATTGCTGGAATCCCGACTCGATAGCGTTGTTTATCGGATGGGTTTTGGCATTACCCGAGCCGAAGCTCGCCAACTGGTTGGGCATAACGCCATTATGGTAAACGGAACCAGGGTTAACATTGCTTCCTATCAGGTTAAACCTGGCGACGAACTCACGATTCGGGAGAAGAGCCGTACCCAACTGCGAATCAAATCAGCCCTTGATATTGCAGAGCAATTGGGTTTTGTTCCTTGGGTTGATGTGGAAGCCAAGGGATTCAAGGGTGTTTTTAAGGCAGTGCCCGACCGTGCCGAATTATCGCAGGAGATAGATGAGTCACTGGTCGTCGCGTTGTACTCCAAGTAAACCCGTTGTTTGATTTTCTTGCCGTCTGACCATAGGCCGGTCAGACAAAATAGTTACTGAAACTGAAGTACCCAACATTCCAGAGGTAAGCATTTTATGCCCCAAGCCAGAGAAGAATTTCTCAAGCCAACAGTGATCAACGTTGATACGGTTGATGATACCCGCGCCCGCGTTACCCTAGAGCCCCTGGAGAGAGGATTCGGTTATACGCTCGGACATGCGTTGCGCCGCATTCTGTTGTCCTCAATGCCGGGAGCGGCGGTTACAGAAGTGCGCATTGACGGGATTAGCCACGAATACTCGGCAGTCCCGGGCGCGCAGGAAGACGTCATTGCCATTCTCCTAAACCTTAAGAATCTCGCGGTCCGCATGCACAACCGCGATGAAGCGGTGCTAAGGGTCTCGAAAAAGGGTCCGGGTGCTGTGACGGCAGGCGACATCCAACTCGATCACGATGTCGAAGTAGTTAATCCAGATCACCTGCTGGCTAATCTTTCGGCTGAAGGCGAGCTTAATATGGAGATTACGGTTAGCACAGGTCGGGGTTATCAGGTTGTGGAATCTGATCCTGAAAACACGGAAACCCGTGGCGTTGGGATCTTGCGCCTAGACGCGTCTTACAGTCCAGTCCGTCGAGTGTCCTACACGGTCGAAAATGCCCGGGTCGAACAACGTACCGACCTTGACAAGTTGGTCATGGAAATCGAGACCAACGGCGCGATTGGTGCCGAGGATGCGGTGCGCCGCGCCGCAACCATCCTGCACGAGCAGATTTCGGTTTTTGTGCGCCTCGAGGAATCCGAGCAGTCGGATACCCAGATTCTGGAGGAGAAAATCGACCCGGTGCTGTTGCGCTCTGTGGATGATCTCGAATTGACGGTCCGATCGGCGAACTGCCTCAAGGCGGAGAATATCTACTACATTGGTGACCTCATCCAACGCACTGAAGTAGAGTTGTTGAAAACACCTAACTTAGGTAAAAAGTCCCTGACAGAAATCAAGGACGTGCTGGCAACGCGTGGCCTGTCCTTGGGGGTTAAACTTGAGAATTGGCCACCTGCGTCCTTGCAGCGGGACAAACATGAAGGCCTACACTGAATAAAGTCCGGAGAGACGGTTATGCGTCATCAGAAAACTGGCCGTCAACTCGGCCGTAATTCAAGTCATCGCCAAGCCATGTTTGCGAACATGGCGGTGTCACTTTTCACCCACGAGCAGATTCGAACAACCTTGCCCAAGGCCAAGGAATTGCGGCGGGTTGCAGAACCGCTGATTACACTGGCTAAAAAGCCCACGGTTGCAAACCGGCGGCTCGCCTATGCCCGACTGCGTGATCGTGACGCTGTAAGTAAACTTTTCGATACGTTGGGGCCACGTTTTCAGGAACGCGCCGGGGGTTACACTCGAATTCTTAAGTGTGGAACCCGATCTGGCGATAACGCACCAATGGCATTTGTGCAGTTGCTAGACCAACCGGAGTCCAGCGACGCGGCAGAATAAATCCAACTCTGAACGACTTTAACCCCGCCTCCTGGCGGGGTTTTTGTTGGCCGCACACCACCGGAGTTTGCAGAGTGTTAATCTTTCACGCCCGAAGAACTCGGTTTGGCCCGTCCCTTGATATTTCTCAGCCAGTATCAGATATTGATCAATGCGCGGTGGCGCAAGCTCAACATTTGAAACTGCCGCTTACTGAGGTGAGCCTGATATATTCCTGGGTGTATCCCTGACCGTAACGCCAGTTTTAATAAAGATAGCTGATGAAAGATCGTAAGTATGCAATTGATGGTCGGACCGGGATCGTACATGGCGCAACAGTCCTTCTTTCGCCACACTGCGATAGGCGTCCGGCAGGAATTGAGATTGACTTATTGGTGATTCACGCGGTTAGCCTGCCGCCGGGCGAGTTCGGCACATCTGATGTGATCGATCTTTTTATGGGCAGCCTGAATCCGACAGCCCAGCCGGGATACGACGAGTTGGCGACGACTCGGGTTTCAGCTCATTTTCTGGTGAGCCGGGAAGGGCAGATCTTCCAGTTTGTGTCGATCCTGGAGCGTGCGTGGCATGCCGGCGTCTCGGTGTTTGCGGGTAGAAAACAGGTCAACGATTTTTCGGTTGGTATCGAGCTGATTGGGAGCGATGCGTGTGCTTTTACCGATCATCAATACGATAGTCTGTGTCAACTGACCAAGGTTATTGGGTCGATCTGCCCTCGAATCACGGGCGATCGGGTAGTCGGCCATTCTGATGTAGCACCAGGGCGAAAGACTGACCCGGGGCCTCATTTTGACTGGAAACGATACCACGCTTCAGTGGACTCGTGATAGGGTTTAGCTGCCGCTAACCCAAAACCCGAGCTAAGCGATTACCAGATCAGTCGCTATTTGGCTTGTGACTTGCTGTGTTGCCAGAGAATGTCAGGCTGGCCAGCGGCTTGATTTAGGCTGCGTGCCATTACGAAAAGCAGATCCGACAGGCGGTTGATGTATTGTCGGGAAATATCGGATATGACGTGGCCATCGTCGACAGAAACAAGGGCGCGTTCGACCCGCCGGCACGCGCTGCGTGCCACATGGCAATGGGCGGCTGCACGTGCGCCACCGGGTAGTATGAATTCCTCCAGTGGGGCTAACGATTCGTTCAGGCTATCAAGCATTTCCTCGATTGCGACAACTCGTTCCGAGGTGACAAGAACATGCCCGGGCAGGCTGAGTTCGCCTCCGAGATCAAACAGTGTGTGCTGAACCAAAACAAGGAAATCATCGATCTGATCGGGTAGGGGTTCAGTCATCATAAGCCCAATCAGACTGTTTAGCTCATCAACCTCACCCATAGCTTCGACTCGGGCCGAAGTCTTTGGCACTCGGGAGCCGTCCCCCAGTCCTGTTGTCCCATCATCTCCGGTTCGGGTGTAGATCTTGCTCAGTCGTTTTCCCATAAAGAGTCCGTCGCTTGATTTTGTTGTCAATAGTAAATCAACTTGGGTCTCGAAAACAGACTATCGCCCGGAAATCATTAACGTTGGTGCGGGTTGGACCCGTGACTACCGTGTCACCGAGTGCTTCAAAAAAAGCGCCGGCATTGTTATCAGCAAGGTAAGTTCTCGGATTCATTTTGAGCAACCTGGCCCGGCTCAGCGTATCGGGTGTGATGATGGCGCCGGCAACCTTGCTTGCGCCATCAATTCCGTCGGTATCACAGGCGATCGCGAAAATGTTAGCCATACCATTCAATTCGATCGCCAGAGCCAGCAGGTATTCTTGGTTGCGCCCGCCGGTTCCTTGCCCCTTGACCACTACTGTGGTTTCTCCCCCGGATAGCATCACGGTCTTGGGCCCAGTCCCGGAAAATTGGTCGGAATCGATAACCAGCCGCGAATGGACACACGCGAGTTCGCGGGCGATACCTTCCTCGGCGTCACCGCGGTTGATGACCGTTAGCCCTCGCTCCTGCGCATGGGCGCCAGCAGCCGCCAATGCCTCGGCGGGCGTGGCAATAATAGACAGTCTTGAGCGATTGAGCTGGACGTGTCCTGGGGAGGGGCTTTCGGATGCCGGGGCCCTAAGTACAGTATCCACCGCTTTTGGAAGCTTGATTGCATACTTTGCGAGAATGGCCACAGCCTGATCGATGGTTGTCGGGTCGCCTGTGGTTGGGCCAGAGGCAATAGTGGCAGGGTCATCACCGGGAACATCGGAGATAAGGAGGCTCACGGTTCGGGCTGGGTAAGCTGCCTGAGCCAGGCGTCCTCCTTTGATGTTAGATAAGTGTTTGCGGACAGTGTTGATTTCGTGAATCGAAGCGCCACAGATCAATAATTGGCTTGTGATCGACTGTTTCTGTTTCAGGCTGACGCCCGGGAGCGGTAAGCTGAGCAGGGAGCTGCCCCCGCCCGATAATAGACACAGCAGAAGATCGTCCGGGCCAAGGCTGCAGGCAAGGTCAAAAATGCGCTGCGCGCCGGCCTGCCCAGCGGAGTCAGGAATAGGATGCCCAGCTTCAATGATCTCAATAAAATTGCAGTCAAGCGCGTGGCCATAAGGCACCAACACGAGGCCTTCCAGTGGCCCGGGCCAAACTTTTTCCAAGGTCTGCGCCATTGATGCGCCCGCTTTTCCGGCGCCGACGATTACGACTTTCCCTGTGGGGGGTTGCGGAAGTGAACCGGCCATATTTCCTGATGGATCGGCCCGCGCCACGGCATGGGAAAAAAGATCCAGCAACAGGTTTCGAGGGCCGGCATCGAAGAGTATTTTATTCATCAGTTAGTTGTTGATTGGCCGCATGATTTTGAAGAGACGTTGACCATGCGACATTATGCATGATTGTGTTTTTAGGCTGATTAGGTCTTAGCTCGAATCCTCGATCGCGCGCCGAGTGAAGTTAAGTATTGCCATGGGGTTGCACAGTTACCATCAAAAAGGGCATTCTTGTGGAGTTGCTTGAATTAAATAGGTTTCCCGGAAGGAGGATTCATGTATCAATACGAGGCCTACGAGGATCCAATCCAGCGCCCACGTTACACGGGCTTGGCTACCTTTATGCGCGCGCCCTATCGGGAAACCTGGCAGGGGATTGACGTCGGTCTCATCGGGGTGCCCTTTGACGGCGGTGTGACCAATCGCCCTGGAGCCCGGCACGGGCCACGTGAAATCCGCAACCAGTCGAGCCTTATGCGCCGACGTAACCAGTCCAGCGGCATAGCCCCTCATGACATATGCACTGTCGCAGACCTGGGGGACGCTTGGGTACAGTCGCCGTTTCACCTGGAAAAAAGCCTAGACGAAATCCAGGCGTTCTTCGCTCGGGTTAATTCAGATGGCATCGTTCCGGTCTCCGCTGGAGGCGATCACTCAGTCACTTTACCGATTCTTCGGGCGATTGCCACGGATGCACCGGTAGGTCTGATACATTTCGACGCCCATTGCGATACTGGAGATGATTATCTGGGCTCAAAATTTCACCATGGAGCACCTTTCCGCCGTGCCGTCGAGGAAGGCCTGGTAGACCCGAAACGAACCATCCAGATCGGCATCCGTGGTTCACTGAACGATCTTGATCAGTGGCAGTTCAGTCATGAAACGGGGATGCGGGTGATCTATATGGACGAATTCTACGAGATGGGCGTCAAGGCCGTAATCGAAGAGATTCACCGTGTAGTGGCTGAGGGTCCCTCCTACCTCACCTTCGACGTAGATGGCCTGGATCCGGTCTATGCTTCAGGTACCGGCACGCCGGAAGTCGGCGGTTTCAGTACTGTAGAGGCACAGTTGATGATTCGAGGGTGTCGGGGCCTGAATCTTGTAGGGGGTGATCTGGTTGAGGTTGCGCCGCCGTTTGATCCCAGCGGTAATACCGCGCTGACGGGAGCGACCATGATGTTCGAGATTCTGTGTGTCGTGGCTGATACTGTGGCGAAACGCAGCAGCACTTAAGGGGTCGGATGGCGTGGCGCCACGTTTTCGGCCTGCACCAGCGGTTTGGCTGAAAAATTCAATTAGTGGGAAAACTCGATGATATTCAGCAACACGGAAATGCACGGCCGGGTTGAGCGGTTGCAAGCGACTATGAGTTCGCAGGGCTTAGACCTCGTTATTGTTTCGTCCTATCACGGCAATCTGTACTACGCTGGATTCTGGATGATGCCTATGGGTCGGTTCAATTTCACCGTGGTGCCAGCTCAGGGGCCGGTCGCGATCATTGCACCTATCATGGAGTGTGACCGCGTACCCACCTATAGCTGGATAACAGACGCACGTTTCTATAGTGATGCGGGGACCTCGTTGTCAGGGCTGGTGCAGGCGACTAAGGAATTATTGGTTGAGCGCAACTGTGCGCTCGACAGGATCGGCGTTGAGATGGATGTGATGCCGGTCGGTGTGCTCGCATCGCTTACGGCCAGTCTTCCCGGGTCGAACTTCGCAGATGTATCAACGACGCTGATGGAGCAACGGCTGGTGAAATCAAAAGAGGAGGTCGATCTGCTGCGCATCAATGGCCAGATCTCTGATGTTGGGACCGAAGCGCTCATGGCCGCTGTGGCAGAGGGAAGAACGGAACTGGAGGTTTCCAACGAAGCCCTGGTCGCGACAGATCAGGCGTTAATAGAACGATTCCCGAACCTTGAGAGTTTTGGCACCATCATCAGCTGCGCATCTGGATCAAGAAGCGTTATCCCACACGGCCTGTCTACGGGCAAGAGGCTGGAGCGCGGGGAGATCGTGAACTTCAATATACTGTCACAGGTGAATGGTTATTACATTTCGCAAGAGCGCACCCTGTCCATTGGACCAGCTCGCGAGGATGCCAGGAAACCTTTCGAAACCGTGATCGAAGCCCACGCCCGCGGTATTGCGGCGGTAAAACCCGGCGTAAAGTGTGGTGACGTTGCCCGGGTCTGTATCGATGTTCTTGAACGGGCCGGGTACGATCAGTATCAGCTGCACGGCCCTGGTCATTCATGCGGCATCATGGGCCCGTTCTGGGGTCGGGAGGAAAAGGGCGAAATCAGAGCCTATAACGACAGCATACTTGAACCGGGTATGGTGGTGACTATCGAGCCTGCAGTGTATCTTCCCGGGGTGGGAGGCTTTCGGCATTGTGATGTACTCGCCATCACCGCAGACGGCTATGAATTATTGACCCATTACGACCGGGGTCTGCTGGAGACCCACTGAGTCACCCGATGCTTCGTTAGTACCAGTTGGGCCCTTCTTAGCAAGCAAAGGAGAGGAAGATGTTCGTTCGCAGATTATCCGACGTGGTCGGAACAGAGCGCGACGTTGACTGGGGCAGCGGCCAAAGCCGGCGGTTGCTGATCAAAAAGGATAATATGGGATTTGCCTTTTTGGATACGATTGTCAATGCCGGTACCGATGTTTTACTGCAGTATCGGCATCACTTGGAGTCTGTTTACTGTATTGAGGGCGAAGGAGAGATCATTGACCAGATTAAAAACGAAAGTCACATAATCGAGCCCGGCACACTCTACGTTCTGGACAACCATGACCTACATCGCGTGCGCGCATATACAGAACTGCGCCTTATTTGCGTGTTTAATCCACCGATTGAAGGTAACGAGCGCCACGATATAGCAAGTGACGGCGGCTCAGCATATTAGCCTTGCAGGAAAACCAGAGGTTTCCGTGAAGTCTTTGGCTCCACTGTAGCGTGTGCTGGCATAATTGGTGCGCGTACGCACAAAGTAGCTCCAGATTTTCGCATTTGACTCGCTTTGGATTCAGGCAATACCCTTGCCTACTGGGGTAAGGTGTGTCGGTAATACCCTGGTTCGGCGGGGTTTGTCTTCAAAGGGCGCGGTGGCGATAACCTCCTGATTACCAGCAACTGGCGCCCAGGGTACTCAAATAGGTGTTGAATGAGGTGGGGCTCATGGCTGAGCCGCAACGCACTGTGGGCCATCCCAGTCACAGGTTGACCAGGAAGCATGAGGTGAATAGATGAGTCGGGAGCTTTTTTACGGGTACCGCATCGTTTCTGCGGGCAGTGTCATTCAGATGTTATACCTCGGTTGTCTGTTTACCTATGGCGTATATTTCCCGCAATTCGAATCTGAGTTTGGCTGGTCCCGAGCACTTATCTCGGGGGCTGCTTCACTCAACTTCTTTATCTTGGGCGTGTTCGGTATTGTTATGGGGGGAGCGACCGACCGTTTTGGTCCACGGCTGGTGCTGACCTTATCCGGGGTGGTCTTCGCTGTCGGTTACTTGTTGTTGTGTCGCCTGAGTACAGCTCTTGAGCTCTATTTGTTCTACGGGATTTTCTGCGGCTTGGGTATAGCGGCACTGGATGTGGCGACTTTGTCTCCGGTAGCCCGCTGGTTTATCCGCCACCGTGGAATGATGTCAGGTATCGTCAAGGCCGGTGCCGGAGTCGGCCAGGTTCTTATCCCGTTGGTAGCGGCAGTTTTGGTTACAGCCTACGGTTGGCGACAGGCCTGCCTGCTGATAGGCGTTGTCGTACTGATCGGGCTGGCAGTGATGGCCCAGTTTATGCGCGGCGCCCCGGCAGAACTCGGCTTACAACCATTGGGGGCAGAGACGAGAGAAGAGGGCATACCCACAAGTACCGCCACTGGCCTGACTTTGAAGGAAGCACTGGCCAGGCAACAATTCTGGATCCTCTGCCTGGCCAAACTCTCCGATATGTTTTGCCTTTTTACTATTGTTACTCATATTGTGCCCCATGGTATCGATCAAGGTCTTAGCGCCCCGGTAGCGGTTACTGTGCTCTCGACCATAGGAGGCTGCAGCATCATTGGTCGAATCCTGCTGGGCTCTACTTGCGACCGGTTGGGTGCGAAACTCTCGTTGATGATTTCTTTCGCCTTGCTACTATCGAGTTTTATTTTACTGCAGGTCTCCGCTGAGCCGCGAGTACTGTTCTTGTTTGCACTGATTTACGGTATTGCCCATGGTGGTTTCTTTGCAGTCGCATCTCCCAGCGTAGCTGAATACTTCGGGACGCGCTCACACGGAATGATTTTTGGTACTGTTATCTTTGCTGGAACACTGGGTGGTACTGTTGGGCCGCTGCTTTCGGGGAGAATTTTTGACCTGACCGGTAGTTACCAGATTGCGTTCTTCATTCTTAGCGGACTTGCCATCTTCGGGCTGCTGCTCGCCAGTAGACTGCGACCGTTGACGGTGACCGGTGGATAATCTCGCCGGACACAAGCCTCAGCACCTCCCTTCGGGCTATGCAGGCGCCGGGATACCGCCTCGTATTTCATTGATGTTTAGCGAAGCATAGACCTATAATTTGTTGTATTCAAAAAGCCGTCTTCTTCAGAGTCGGCTATGCAGTAGTTGCCAAGGAACCCCTATGCCTCAATACAATGCCCCCTTGAAGGATCTGCGTTTTACCCTTAAGCATCTGGCAAATCTCGAAGAGATTGCGTCCTGGCCGGACTGCGAGGACGCCACTACAGATCTTGTCGATGCGGTGCTCGATGAGGCTGCGAAATTCGCGTCAAACGTGCTCGCCCCGCTCAACAGGGCTGGAGATCAAACCCGGCCAACGGTGACTAATGGTGAGGTCACAACTGTAAAGGGTTGGAAAGAAGCCTACCGCCAGTTCACCCAAGCAGGTTGGACGGGCCTGGTTCTGGACCCTGAGTATGGCGGCCAAGGATTGCCACAGACGGTCGCTTGTGCGGTACAGGAGATGTGGGATGCGGCAAATATGGCTTTTGGTCTTTGCCCAATGTTGTCGCAGACTGCTGCCGAAGCCATTTTTCTTAAGGGTACCAAAGAGCAAAAGGCGCTGTTCCTTCCACGACTGGTGTCTGGAGAATGGACCGGCACCATGAATCTGACCGAACCACAGGCAGGATCAGATCTCGCAGCAGTACGCACCCGTGCGGTGCCTGGCGACAACGGAGATTATCTGCTGAGCGGGCAGAAGATCTTTATCACCTACGGCGAGCATGATCTCAGCTCGAACATCATTCACTTGGTATTGGCGCGTACTCCTGATGCGCCGGAAGGGGTTAAAGGGATATCGCTATTCATCGTGCCCAAGTTCATTTTGGACGATAAGGGTGAGCCAGGCGCACGTAACGACGTCCACTGTGTTTCGTTGGAGCACAAGTTAGGTATTCATGGCAGCCCTACTGCGGTGCTGTCCTACGGCGACCAAGGCGGCGCAGTGGGCTATCTTGTTGGTGAGGAGAACCGGGGCCTGGAGTACATGTTCATTATGATGAATAGGGCCAGGCACGCTGTGGGTATCGAGGGCTACGGGATCGCTGAGCGGGCCTACCAGCGGGCGCTGAACTTTGCTCGTGAGCGGGTCCAGGGCCGTGCGGTAGGGGCTGTCAGTAGCGAGCGTTCACCAATTATTCGCCACCCCGACGTACAGCGCATGCTGCTCGATATGCGAAGTCGTATCGAGGCCATGCGGGCGCTTTCACTGTATACGGCTGGCGCCGCTGATCGCGCACGTTACCACCCCAACCCCGCCGAGCGTGCCCGCGGGCAGGGCTGGGTCGATACGCTGATTCCGGTTGTTAAAGGGTGGAGTTCCGAGGTGGGTAACGAGATTGCCTCTCTAGCCCTGCAGGTGCATGGCGGGATGGGCTTTATCGAGGAAACCGGCGCCGCCCAGCATTATCGCGATGCGCGAATTACCACGATATATGAGGGGACTACCGGGATCCAGGCGGCAGATCTTGTGGGTCGCAAACTGCTGCGAGATGGCGGTGACACCGCAACACAGTTGATCGACGCGATGCGCGATGAACTCGCACAGATTCGCGGGTCAAGCGTAACCGATGTGGCGGAAATTGGTGCTGCGGTATCGAAACTGGTGGACAGATTGAGCGAGGCAAGCGAGGCATTGCTCGAGCGTGCTACGCACGATCCCAGAGCACCTTTTGCAGCTTCGTTCAGTTACCTGATGCTCTGGGGAATTGCTGCCGGCGGCTGGCAGATGGCGCGGGCCGCTGAGGCCGCGCAGCGTTGTCTCGAGGTTGGTGATGGGGACAGCGAGTTTTATCGATCCAAGTTACTGAGTTGCCTGTACTACGCCCGCCAGGTTGTTCCCCATGGTGAAGCCCATGCCTGTGCGGTGCTGGCCCCTGAGATATCTTCGCAGGAGATAGACGAGTTGGTCGCCTGACATCAGGCGAGTCTGAGTCCGTTGGCAACCGGTTGTTGTGGTTGCGCTAACACCACGGATCCGTCCGCCTGGGGAAAGCCTGTGACGAGACACTGCGAGCGGATCGGTCCGATCTGTTTTTCCGGGAAGTTAATCACGCCAATCACCTGTTGCCCAACCAGATTATCTGGTTGGTACAAATCGGTGATTTGAGCGCTGGATTTGCGGATGCCGATCTTTGGCCCAAAATCCACGTGCAGAATGTAAGCCGGCTTGCGCGCCTCCTTGAACACTTCGGCCGAGATGATCGTCCCAACCCGAAGGTCGACCTGCGCAAAATCTGCCCAGCTGATCGTATCCATAGTTGCTCCTTTTTGGGCTGACCCGGCTCAGGTGGTCCGGGGTGGCGTGATGCCGAGTTGCTCTCGAAGGTCTTGAATTTCCCCAATCGGTTCAAGTGCATGACGCTGGGGAATGATTTCGTCGAGCCATTGAGTGAGGGGCATCAGTAGTGGATCGCCAAGATGCTGTTGCAGCAGGGTGATGACGCGGGGGAGGTGTCGAAGGTACGCAGACTTATCATCACGCAGCGCAAGCCGGCTGAAGATGCCGGCGACTTTGCAGTGGCGTTGTGCGCCCAGCACCCGGTACCAGGCATTGAAGTTTTCCGTATCTTCGAGCGACATGACCTTCAGATAACGTCTTCGCATCGTCTTAACCAGTTCGGGGTTTAGATCGCGTCGTGCATCTTCCAGCAGGGAGACCACGTCATAGGTCGTTGGCCCGATCCGCGCATCCTGAAAATCCAGCAGACCAATTTGCCCCTCGGGTGATTCCCCTGGAATCCGCATCAGGTTGTCCACATGGAAATCGCGCAACACCAAGGTAGTGGTCGGGGGTGGTAATGCCTCGAATATGGCATTCCAGATCTGTTGGTAACGCTGTCGATCAGTTCGGGCCACTCTGGCACCTGTAACCCACGGGACATACCAGTCCACCATCAATAAGGCTTCGTCCATGAAAGCAGCAAGGTCATACGCGGGTAAGGCGAGGTCGGCGGCTCTGGGTTGTTGGTGCAGCGTGGTGAGTACATCAATTGCATAACCATAAAGAACCTGCTCATCCTCGCCGGCATCCAGCAGTGCAGTAAAAGTGTCGTTGCCGAAATCCTCTACCAGAGCAAAACCGTTAACGTTATCCACTTTGCCGATCTGTGGTGAGCGCAATCCCAGTGTCGCCAGGTGTTTCGCTACGCGTACAAAGGTGTCGACATTTTCATAATCCGGCGGCGCATCCATCAGAAGCCATTGCCCGTCAGAAGTTGCCAGGCGGAAATAACGGCGAAAAGAGGCGTCCGGACACAACGGCTGCAAGCCAACATCAGCGAGGCCCGCCTGGGACAGGAATGTCCGGCGCAAGGTGTCTCTGGTTGGAGTGTCAGTCAGCAAGGCTGGGAATAAGAGTGAGATTATGATTTGTCGGTATTGCCTTAGAAGATACCATGCAGATGCCACTGGCCGCTGTTCAGGTCACGGAAAATCCAGGTTTTTTTGACACTTGTTGTGTCCTGGTAGTAATCACGGCGCACCGGGTGGTCATCCCACCAGCCGCTGCAGATGCGCTCCCGGTAGTCCAGCCGCTGCAGCAATCCCTGGTTCGCCTGGACAGGGCGAGGTGCTTCAAGCAGCCACAAGGGTCGTTGTGCGCCGCCAGGCAGGGGTCCAGTTTCACCCGGCGTGCAATGGTGCCAGGCTTTTTCCGGCCTATGGTCAGCCTGTATGCAAATGCCATGTACGGCTGCTGGCCCCAGCCGGCTCTGCAGGCGTTCTACCAGAGCGCTGCCATCGTCGGTATCACTTTGCATTTCCTGAAAAAGGCCACTGCTGATTTGTGTTGCCCGGGTGAAGCAATGCACCTGTAGTGTGATCTTTGTTATAGGGCTAGTAGTTTGCACAGTTTCAAATGCTAACTGTGAAAGAGATAATAAATGTTGAGTGTCTCGGCAAGGCCGAGTGAGTGGTACCGGGATTTTCATCAGCGGGCCCTTGGCGCCGGCCAGGCACCAGTGAAGGTGTTCGACCAGAATGTGGTGTTGACATAGATAACTTTCCAGGCGCACCAGCAGGCGCTCGATAAAGGGAAGCAAAAACGGGGTTTCGACGCCTTCTGCCGGTAATGTAGCGCTTCGTGTAAATTCTGGCGGGAGTGTAAAAAAGGCTTGTGGGTCTGGAGCTTGACCCAACAGCTTATCCAGGCGACCCACTATGCCTGGTCCCAGGCGCCGTGCCAGGCCATTGCGTGGCAGACGCTGTAGGTCGCCTATAGTCCTGATGCCGAGCTGCATCAGCAGTCGATGCTGTTTTGGATGTGTTGCCAGCATCTGTGCTGGCAGAGTGCGCACTGCGGCATTCAGCTTGCTTTGACTGCTAACGCAAATTGATTTTCCCGCATGAGCACATAGTAGTGCACTGGTCGGTGTCGGCATCAGGGCGATACAAGGAAGCAGAGCTTTATTGGTAATCCAGGAGCGAATCTGCCCCAGTAATGATTGGGTGCCGCCATAAAGTCGCAAACTGCCGGCGATATCGAGCAGCAAACCGCCTTCAAGCACGGTAATGGCGGGTGTCCAGCATGCTGCTTTGATCGCAAATTGTGTTAGCTGTGCCTTCTCTGCTACGGTATCCCGGGCTACCGCTTTGAGTGCAGGCGCCAGGGTCTGGGCCATGGCTAATGTCATGCCGGGGCGTACACCGTTTTTTTCTGCCTGTTGGTTTGGAGTAACTATTAGTTGTGTCTGGCCCTGTTGTTCATAAACTGCAATTGCCTGGCTATTGTTGCTATGTCCAAGCGACTCCAGTGGCAGGTATGGCAGGTATATAGCGAGCCACAAGTGATCAGGGCGAGCAACTGGTTCGACAGGAGCGTGAGCCGGCAGTAGGCTGCGTACCAGGGATGGGCCGCTACTAGAAACTTTCCTTCCAGAGGCGCTTTTTTGCTGATATGCCCCCACTATCAGGTCGACACGACCGATACGGTAGGTGCCGTTCGGCGCTGGACCAGCAATCCTTGGCGCAATGGCCCGCCACGACATTTAATAATGTCAATGTAAACGCCGTTCGCAGTGAGTCGGCAGTGCAGGCGTAAAGCTGCCATGCTGTGAGAGTCTGCTCCATGGTGATTTTGAAAGCAGATTCCCAGTGTCTGCCCATGCTCGGCTGCAAGTTGCAGTCGCCGTGTGGCTGTGCGCTGTAGTTTGCCCGACCAGAAAAGCACAGCGCTACAGGCTCGGGAGCGTAGCGATTGCTCTGCTGACCACAATACATCAGTGTGGCCGGCAGTACGTATGAGTAGTATTTTTGACAGGTCCAAGCCATTCTGGTGCAGGCCGGGTGCGTAAGGAATCGCCGGTGGCGTGATCCAGGCCTGCCAGGGTCTTTGTGGCGCCAGTGTTGCCAGGGCCGGCAATAACAGCCACAAGGGGCTGTACGTGGCATCCTCTACCAGGATCTCAGTCAGTGTGCCTACTGGCCAACCACCATCTGGCAGGTGCTGATCCAGCACAGTAAAACCGGTTGCGATGGTACGTCCTGGCGCGGATATTTTCGAGCCACGCCAGATATCCCGCCGCTGCAGGCAGGATTCCAGACTCACGGCAGCGTATCGTTACGTATGATACCTACCCCGATCCCCTCAATCACCAGAGACTGTTGCCGCAGGTCAATTCGTACAGCGGTGAAGTCAGGATTTTTCGGCAGCAGGGTAACCACGTTGCCGCGACGGCGGAACTGCTTAACGGTAACCTCGTCGCCCAGTCGGGCGACGACGATCTGACCATTGATGGCTTCTTGGCTGCGGTGTACTGCCAGCAGGTCGCGGTTGAGAATGCCGGCATCACGCATGCTCATACCGCGTACCCGCAGCAGATAGTCGGCCTTGGGACTGAACAACCTGGGTGGCAGAGGATAGTAATCCTCAATATGCTCAGTTGCCAGAATTGGATTGCCAGCGGCGACTTCGCCAACCACTGGTACCCCGGACGGCGCCAGCACCCGGATACCGCGTGAAGTACCCGATCGCAACTCGATAGCACCCTTGCGGGCCAGCGTCCGCAGGTGTTCTTCGGCTGCGTTAACCGAGCGAAAACCCAGTTGTTTCGCAATCTCGGCCCGGGTAGGGGGCATACCCGTGGCATCGACAAAAGCCTGTATGCATTCGAGTACCTGCAACTGTCGGGCAGTGAGTGGCTGGTTCATGGCAGCACTTGGCTTGGAAAGTTATTTCTCATGTACTGTAATTATATACAGGTATTTTTTGAAATTGTCTAGCCTTATCCTGAGTGGTCTCCCGGTCAGACTGCGGTCTTTGCGGGAGGCTAAACCTCGATGGCGTGGGTGTTCACCCGAAATCGACTTTCTTGTCCCATGTTTTCGGCCATTTTGGATTTGCATACTGATCCGATAAACTCAGTTGCTCCTCCTTTGTAATTTTAATTGTGTTGAATAAGATTCTCACTGTGGTTCACCAGCAGGCCTCGACCCCGGGCCTACTTGGCAAAGCGCTAATGGCGCGCGGCTTTGATCTCGATCGGTGTTGTCCGTGCGTTGGAGACCCCTTGCCTCAGGATCTTGCTGACTATGATGCGGTAGTTGTGTTCGGCGGGCCACAAAGTGCGACAGATGATGGCGATCCGGGAATTCGGGCCGAGTTAGACTGGCTGGAGTCTGTGGTTATTCCCAGCGATGTTCCGACCCTGGGAATATGCCTTGGCGCTCAGGAACTCGCCCGGGTTCTTGGAGCAAAAGTTGGCCCTCGTGGCGATGGATTAGTCGAAATAGGATATTGGGAAGTGTCCCCGACCAAAGATGGAAAACCATTTCTTTTAAAGCCCACCGTGTTTTACCAGTGGCATTCAGAGACTTTCGAGATACCCCCGGGTGCAGTTCACCTTGCGGAAAATGATGCCTTTAACGGTCAAGCATTCTCTTTTGGTGATCATGTATTTGGTATTGAGTTTCATCCTGAAATCACTCGGGAAATGATCGATCGCTGGTGCACCTCTGAACGCGGCGAGCCGAAACTCACTTTGCCCGGCGCTCAATCGCATATCGAACAATTGGCCCACCATGCGAGTCATGCACAGGGTGCACGCCAGTGGCTGAATCACTTCCTCGATCAGTGTTTTTTGCTGACCAGGCCAACGGTGGCAGATTCGTCTGCATTGAGCGCCTGACAGCACGGCATCTGGAGTCAGTCACCCCATCAGTTGCGTAGCGTGCTCAGGCGAACAGCCTGAGAGTGAGAGGAGGCAGTGATCAGGACGTTCTTTCCAGCACTAAAATTACGATAGCGATGCTCAATAGCACTACTCCGGTAATTTCGATTCGGCTGACTTTTTCTCGAAACACCAATACCGAGACCAGGAAGGTAAAGATCAGTTCGATCTGGCCCAACGCACGAACGTAAGCCGCGTGGGTTAGTGTAAAAGCTGCAAACCAGCAGACTGAGGCAGCCCATCCGGCAAAACCCACACCAATGCAGATTGGCCAGTGCGCCAGTGTCCGGGTGATTTGCCCGCGCTGAAAAAGGCGTAGCCAAATCAGCAGTATCAGGCTCTGTATTGTGATTGCCACAGCCAGGGTGTAAGCAGAACGAATCAGAAAACCGCCTTCATCCAGGGAAAGCACGGCACCGCGAAACAAGACCGAAGATAATCCAAGCGTGAGGCCGCAGGCGAGGCCGATCAGCGTCACTTTTTGACCGAGACTGGCGAACAGTTTCGAAAAAGAAAGCCGGGATTTTCCGAGCGTCATAATCATAATCCCAATAAAGGCGATGAGGATCGCAATCAGAGCTCGGCCAGAGATACTTTCGTGTAGTAGCAGCGCTTCGAGTAACACCACCTGAACGACTTCGGTTTTTGACAATGCCGTCCCAACTGTAAAATTTGATAATGAAAAAAGCCACATCAGCAAGAAGGTAAAGATGATTTGAGTAATAGATCCGCCAATAACCCAACCAACAAATGCAGGATTTGCGGCGGGGGTGTTCATCTCGAACCCCACGACCAGGAAGGCAAGCCAAAGAAAAGTAAAAGGGAGGGCGTAGAGAAAGCGAACCGATGCGGCACCAAGATCGGTGAGTTCAGACTTTAAGTGGCGCTGCACCGCAGAGCGCAGATTCTGAAAAAACGCAGCGGCGATGGTAAATGGAATCCAAAGCATGATTGGTATTGATCTGAGATCCTAGTGCCCGCACACTGGGTCTGGGCAAGTTAAAGGATAGTTAGGCGAAATGCGTACAAAGTGAGCCTGCTTCGATAGCTGAGGGTTAACACACCTCGTTGGCCCGTTATACTTAAATGTGGGTCCAGGCGATCAACCCGATAAAGTGGGTAATCTTAACCTTTCTTGCATCTGCCTCAAAAAATTAATCGGCGACCTTAACCGGGTACCTGGGCTAGTGGTATCCCCCATATGCCTAGCCCTTCAACTTTTTAACAAACCTGGTATCTGACGCTGGCAGAATCACTTCTCGTTTTGCAGATCAAATTGACACGGACCGATGATGAATAGCCCAACCGTGTTATCGCATGGCGCTATGTTGCTTTTCTCCGCCTTAGTGGCGGGGTCATTCAGCCTTGGTCACATGATCGCAAATGAGATTACGCCGGCCGCATTAACGGCGCTGCGCTTTGTGATTGCCGCCATGATCCTTGGGGTTCTGGTATGGCGGACCTGCGGTGTCTCTCGTGATGATCTCGCAGCGCTGTGGCGTTATTTACTGTTGGGTGGGTTGATGGGGGCTTATTTCATCCTGATGTTCGAAGGGTTGAAAACGGCCTCGGCGGTCTCGGTCTCGGCGGTATTTACTTTGACTCCTGTGCTAAGCGCAGTCTTTGGCTACATCCTGTTATCTCAGTTGGTGACATCCCGGATTGTCGTGGCGCTCGGTATTGGCGCGGTTGGTGCCCTATGGGTCATTTTTCGCGCTGATTTTGATTTAATCTTAGCGCTGGATATTGGTCGCGGAGAGGGGATCTATTTCCTGGGGTGCGTTGCACATGCGATCTACACTCCATTGGTGCGAAAACTTAATCGGGGTCAGTCACCGATCGTTTTCACATTCGGTACGCTCCTGGGAGCCCTGGTGCTGGTACTGATTTATGGGTTTGGCGATCTCGTAGCCATGGATTATGCGGGTTTACGACCAATAGTCTGGGGGACATTGATCTATCTTGGGGTTCTTGCCAGCGCCTTGTCTTTTTTGCTTATCCAGTATTCCACGCTTCATTTGCCTTCCTCTAAGGTGATGGCTTACACCTATCTTACACCCAGTTGGGTGATACTCTGGGAGTTGGCTTTGAGGCATCCTCTGCCCCCGCTAATGGTGTGGCTGGGCGTTGTGGTAACCATACTTGCCTTGTGCCTGTTGTTGCGTGATGAATCTTCGCGATAATAGGATCGCATTTGTTAATTCCTGAGAATCTGCTCGTGGCCTGTGTGAGCGAATGCTTCATTGGAGGGTTTCAGGCGACGCGTGACTCGTGATTACTGTCGTGTCGCCGGTGTGCCCTTATCTTTATTGACTTTACAGACGGTTGACCACCCGACGATGCAGCATTCAATAAGCCACCTGAATTAATATGACCGAGTTACGGAACGCACCAGTCGTTTTGTTTGTGCCCCCTGGAACAAGGATGCCGTTATCTGGGCGCAAGAGAACCGGAGCTATCATATGTGGTTGCCCCTGAGGCCTGAGCATGCCCCGGCTGCATGGGCGCCCATTGTGATATTGATATCGCTGGGTCTTTTATGGGGGGGAGTGACCAACATCGCCCGTTTTGTGGGTCTTTCCGGAATCCCACCTCTGGCGTATGCGTTTTGGACACTGATTATCGGTGCGGGTCTGCTGACCTTGGTAAATCTTGTTCGCCGGAAACGGTTCCCTTCGTCCCCGAGACATTTGCGGTATTACCTGGTTGCAGGGGCTCTCAGCTCCGGGTTGCCCACGGCAAATATGTTTTGGTGCCTTAATTACATCAGTGTCGGAGTCATGTCGTTGGCGCTGACCATGGTGCCTTTGGTCACCTATCTTTTGGCAGTGGTATTCGGTCTGGAAAAGCCCCATATCAAACGGGCATCTGGTATCGGCTTAGGTCTATTAGGGGCGCTACTTGTCATTCTGCCAGATAACGGGCTGCCGGCAGGGCAGCCGGTCGGCTGGTTTATGATGGCCTTTTTTACTCCGGCCGCCTATGCTGCCGGGACCGTATATACAGCCAAATATAAGCCGGTCGATGTGGAATCACTGGTTGGCGCCAACGGCATGATGCTTGGCTCTGCTTTGTTGTTGCTGTGCCTAACGCTAATTTCAGGACAGTGGTACGTACTGTGGGTAGATGTCACGCTGGTCAATGGCCTGATAACCCTCCACGGGGTTGTATCGGCAATAGCGTTTACCTTGTTCTTTACGCTGGTACGTATTGCTGGACCGGTCTATTTCAGCCAGGTGGCCTATTTGGTCACCGTTTTTGGAATCGCCATTGCACTGGTAGTATTTGGCGAGCGTTACAGTGTTTGGCACTGGCTTGCCTTGGGGGTAACCATTTATGGTGTGTGGCTTGTGAATAGCGCACAGCGCCAGGCGGGTCATGCCACCTCCAAGGCCTGATTCAGAATTTACGAGGTTAAAAAAAACCTGACGCTATAGGTGTAGCGCCAGGTTTTTTAGTTTAATAACCCGTACTTGTAATCAGGCAAACCACCAGCGTTCTACGGCTTTCATGCCGTCGAGCTCCCAGTTGCCCCCGATCACATCATGGTGACGTACCTTGTCGTTGGTAGCGAAGATATCCTGCAGGAAGAGCGGCAGGACTGTGCCACCATCGTTATGCACAATCTGTTGCATCTCTACGTAGATCGCACGACGCTTGGTGGCATCCGTCTCGATGCGCCCCTGCAGAAGTAATTCATCAAAGTGGGCATTCTTCCAGTAGGTATCATTCCAGGCCGCTTCTCCCCAGTAGACAGTGGAGAACATCATGTTCTCGGTGGGACGACCCGACCAGTAGCAGGCCGAAAACGGTTTTTTCATCCAGACATTCGACCAGTAGCCATCATCAGGTTCACGCACTACCTCGACATTGATGCCCGCAGGCCGCGCCGTCTCTGCCATTAACTGTCCGGCATCGATGGAACCGCCAAATCCTGTTTCTGCCGCGTGGAATTTAATATCCAGACTGTCCAAACCGGCTTTTTTCAAGTGGTATTTGGCCTTGTCCGGGTCATATCCGCGTTGTGGCAGTTCATCCGTGGTGGCGCGATAGACGTTAGCCGGGCCAATCGGATTATCGTTGCCCAGCTCGCCGTAGCCACGCGCGACCACCTTGAGCCATTGCTCTCGGTCAACGATGTATTTTATCGCGGTACGGACATCGTTATTATCGAACGGTGCGATATTAGTCAGCATGGGCAGGGTGACCTGCTTGTTGCCCTTGGTTACATCTACCACGATGCCCGACTGGCGCTTGAGCAGGTCAGCGGTTTTGGGGGCCACGTTGTTCATTGCGTCGATCTCACCGGTGCGCAGGGCATTCTCGCGAGCCGATGAGTCGGCAATCTGCAGGGTTTCGATCTCGTCAAAGAAACGCCGGTTTGGCTTCCAGTAATTAGGGTTAGCCTTGGTCAGCGTACGTACGCCGGGTTCATGTTCAACCAGGGTGAAGCCAGCGGTGCCAACTCCAGACTGCCAGTCAATAGTGCCATCACCGTTAGAGGGGCAGATCAGCAGATGATAATCCGTCAATATGAACGGGAAGTCCGCATCTCCACCGCTGAGTTCCACCGCCACGCCGTACTTGCCATCTGCTTTTACTGAGGCCACCGCGCCCAATTGACCTTTGGCTGCAGACTTGGAATCTTCACCCAGGTGATGGTTCAGCGAATCCACGACGTCTTCTGAAGTCAATGATTTGCCGTTGTGAAACTCGACACCCTGGCGAACCTGGAAGTTCCAGGTCTTGGCGCCATTGCTACCTTCCCAGCTTTCGGCAAGTTCTGGGACCAGATCACCATTTGGGGCAACCTCGGTCAAGTTATTGCGCAGTTGAGCAAATTGCACATTCATCATGTAATGATCAAGAATCTGGCCTGGATCCAGCACGTCGCTGGTGGCGCCGCCGGTCACGCCCTGGCGAAAGCGTCCACCTTGTTTTGGTGCGGCCAGAGCACTTTGCATGTAAAGTCCCGGCGCCATGGCGCCCAGTCCCATCGCTGAGATGCGCGAGAGGAATTCCCGGCGGCTCATCTTGCCCTTGGCTACTCGGGCCTGTAGTTGATCGATTTCAGATCTTTGTCTGTCGTACATTTATCTCATCTCCTTAGGTGTATTTAGTATATTTCCCGTCGAGGGCGTGATTCAGTCACGATATTCTACGTTGACCATTTTCGCAACGATATCTAGAAGTTAATGCCGACTGGGGCTCAAAGTCAATAATAAACATTGAACTAGTGTCTTATTTATACGAAATGATTGATTATTCTGTTTTCCCGGAAAAAGCACCCACCAAGTTTGTTGCCTGGGGCCTGTCCCAAAAGACAGTCATCACAGAAGGTCACGAGGGATGGTTCTCTCCCATTCACGAGTGTGGACGACTGTGTCGCCTTCAAAGGCGCTAATCTTGGCCGAAATATAAAAATTTGCGACGTCACACGATATGGTGGTCTCGGTTTCGGTCCGAATAGACCAGTTATCGCGCGACATCCAGCAGCAATATAGGGTTCTGGATGAAGCGCTTAGCGGGTCATCGGGGATAATCGACCAACAGTCCTCGTGGCGGTGACGTATCCGCATTCCGTGATCTGGTATTTCTTCCTCACCAGTATCGTCAATGACTTGTAGTTGGGTAGCGTTGTTATCACAGCCGTGTGTTACCCATCGACGGTATTCGGCCGGACGATGCTGGACGTACTCGGGTAGTGGATTCGGGTTATCGGGTTCAGGCATGTCATAGGCGTCATTGCCGCACCGTACTGGCAAATCAAGGCGGGTGTGCTGACCGGCTTCGATACAGGCACTGACCCGATAAGGCCCCGGCATCACCATAGGCCAGTATGCAGTCGATATGGCGAGGCCGATGCGGTGTCCACAAGGGAAGCGGTAACCACACTGGTTGAGGCTTAACGCAATATCCATGATCTTGTCCGGTTCTACCGGGTTGGGGTTCGCATGACTGGTGCGGTGGGTTAGGTTGATCACCCCCCAACTGACTCGAAAAGAAGTTCCGTCTGGATGTATATCCAGCAAGCGCACCGCGAGGTGGCCCACGGGTTGGTCGATCGAAACCCGTAAGGCCATTGTGGGTTGCCCAAGGATTTCGACAGATTGGTCAAGTACCGCGGTTTGGAAAACGAGCGAGCCGGCGTTATCGCCGGTCTGATCGCCGGTAAGTTCCTCATCGGGCTTAAGGGGGAAAAATTCTCCAGCTGCAGTTCCGGTATCCAGCGGTGAGCAGATTGTCAGGTGGGTAGTTGTGCCCGGATGATCGGCGAGGTCTGAGGTGTTGGAGGGGAAAAAGCCAACCGTCGATATATCTTTGCAGGGCCAGCACTCTTCGGCGACCCAGCGTCCTGGCTCATGTGTCCGGGGAAGAGATGGATGCACGCCTTCGGAGATATAGGCGCGGTAGGCCGGCAGCGCATCAGCTCCGTTGTCACGCCCTTTTAACCAATGATCCCACCAGCGCAGTGCCTCGTTAAGAAAATCCAACCGCGGGTGCGGATAAGCAAAATGGGGATACTGGTGTATCCAGGGACCATTGATTGCCTTGGTTGGGCCCGCGAAATTTTGAGCGGCAGCTGGGGGTGCATTGAGGTAGCCGTCGGCCCAGCCGCTGATTACCAGCGCGGGAGTCGTTACGGCGGCGTAGTTTTCGCACACCGAGCCGTGGCGCCAGTAGTCATCCCGGCGCTGATGGGATAACCATGTCTCAAGTGGAAAGGGCTGGGTTTGAAGGCGATGCAACCACATATCGCGCCAGCATTCGCCTACCAGAGCGGGGTCGGGGGGTCTCGATACGTAACACAGCATGACAGCAGACCACCATGCATTGGAATAAAGCAGGCAGCCATTCTTGTAGTGGATGTCATCGTTATAGCGATCGACGGTTGTGCCAATAGCGATGACCGCTTTAAGTGCCGGCGGATTCATAGCGGCAATCTGCAGAGAGTTAAACCCGCCCCAGGAGATACCCATCATGCCGATGTTGCCGTCGCACCAGTCCTGCTTTGCGATCCAGGCAATGACTTCGACGCCATCGGCCAGTTCTCTGGGCGAATATTCGTCATCAAAATCGCCACCAGATTCACCAGTGCCAGATATATCTACTCTGACTCCAGCGTAACCATTGCTGGCAAATATGGGGTAGGTGGATTCATCGCGCAAAGCAGTACCGTCGCGCTTGCGATAAGGCAGGTACTCAAGGATGGCAGGGGCGCGGTGGCCCAAGGCAGTTTCGGGCAGCCACGCCCTGGCTGATAGCTTGCGCCCATCAGAAAGTGGAATCAGAAAGTGCTCAAGCTCATGGCACCTTGTTGGCGTATGCTGGTTCAATGGGTTTTCGGATAATTAAGGTTTATCGATTTGAGGAATCCGCGGGAAGTATCTAGTCTGGTTACTGAGTTCAGCCAAATAGTTTTTGCAATTCATTGCCTTATAAAGGAAAGAGGAACAATCCACACAACAGTATTTTAAAAAAGCAAACTTATGAAACAATTCATGAATAAGGGATAGGTTAACCTAGTTTTTATAAGAGGGATCTTCTCGATCCAACATGCGACTCAGCGCTCGCCAGTTGCGATCAAGATAGCTGTCTGCAGTTTCGGTTTTACCGACAAGTCCATGCTTTTCAACGCCCACTATTACCTCATCGCTTGGAATAATATGTTCAGCGCCTGATGCCATGACATCTACCGTAATCGCCCCAGCCGGTTTGTCCCAAATGAGCGTGTGGTTCCAAGGATAAAGGGCGAGTTCACCGCGGTTTTGGCGGCTTTGAATTGGAACACCTGTGTCATGATTATCCTAAACACCTGCTTCTAAGTCACGGTGCCAGTCTAATGACACCGTGGGATGACGCCAAGTTGGTATACTCCTTTTGTTAAGCCAGTAAAGAATATGGCCCACTTGGAATTTAGTTTAAGTATTCGATTATCTCAGTTAAATTACGTGCCATCCGGTGCCTTATTGCCGGCATCTGGCGTCGGCCAATAAAGCCCGGTGTACTAGGCGGGAACATTTCTTGGGAGAATGTGTGTCTTCGTTAACTAAGGTCATATTGCAGCGTCTTGGGCTCGGGGTGCTAACCCTTTTTGTGGTCTCTTTGATCATAGCGTTTGTGGTTGAACTGTTGCCTGGGGACATCACTCAGGCCATGCTTGGCCAATCGGCGACACCTGAGACAGTTGCGGCGTTTCGGGCTGAGATCGGCCTGGACCGTCCTGCGCATATCCGCTATCTGCAATGGCTCAAGGGTATGCTTTCCGGTGACATGGGTAGGTCTTTGGCCAGCAAACGCGAGATCACTGAGTTTATCGGGACCCGACTCTCCAATACGCTCTTTCTGGGCGGGGTTGCCGCGGCCTTTGCTGTACCCTTGGCTTTATTTCTTGGCCTGCTCGCGGCGCTGTATCGCAACAGCCTGTACGACCGTATTGTGAACCTGGCCACGCTCACATCTATTTCCTTTCCGGAGTTTTTTGTTGCTTATATCCTGATCCTCTTTTTGTCGGTGAAAAGTGGCATATTTCCAGGAATCTCTAATGTCAGTACAGACCTTGCCTTTGGCGATAAGCTGTTTCGGACTCTCCTGCCGGCCTTAACACTGACCCTGGTGGTGTTAGCTCACATGCTGCGTATGACTCGGGCGGCAATTATCAATCTATTATCCAGCCCATATATCGAGATGGCTCGCCTGAAAGGCACTCGACCATTTCGCGTGATCGTTCACCATGCGCTGCCCAACGCATGGGGTCCAATCGTTAATGTAATCGCACTCAACCTCGCTTATTTGGTGGTTGGAGTGGTTGTGGTTGAGGTGGTGTTTGTCTATCCCGGGCTGGGGCAATTGCTGGTCGACAGTGTTTCCAAGCGGGATCTTCCCGTGGTGCAGGCCTGTGCAATGATATTCGCCGTGGTATACATTCTGCTAAACCTGTTGTCAGATATTGTTTCTATCGTTTCCAACCCTCGTTTGCTGCATCCAAGATAGGCGGCTACGGTTATGGGTAAATTGATTCTCGGGGCTCCACTTAGCGCAAAGATCGGCCTGCTGGTCATCTTTGGCTATGTGTTCACTGCTGTTTTTGCGCCTTGGATAGCACCTTACAGTGAAACCGCGATCGTAGGTTCGTCTTACGAGCTATGGACGGAAGAATTTATTTTTGGAACCGACAACATTGGTCGAGACATGCTCTCGCGCTTGATTTTTGGCGCACGTAATACTATCGGGATCGCGTTTGCTACGGTGGTTATAGCCTTTCTGATCGGAGGGGTCACCGGGATGCTGGCCGCGATCCTGGGAGGTTGGTATGACATGGCGATCAGTCGGTTAGTCGACATTCTGATGGCGGTGCCCAGTTTGATTTTTGCGCTGCTACTTCTGACTATTTTTGGCACTTCAATCCTTTCGTTGATACTGATCATCGCCGTGCTTGATAGTACCCGGGTGTTTCGAATTTCCCGCTCGGCCGCGATGAACGTTGTGGTGATGGAGTTTGTCGAAGCGGCACGGCTGCGGGGGGAGGGCATGTGGTGGGTAATTCGCAAGGAAGTACTACCCAATATTATGGCTCCGCTGCTGGCAGAATTCGGGTTGCGTTTTTGCTTTGTCTTTCTTTTTATTGCCGCGCTCAGTTTCCTGGGGTTGGGAATTCAGCCCCCAACGGCAGATTGGGGCTCGATGGTGCGCGATAATGCCACGTTGATTAATTACAACGACATCACACCTTTGTTGCCGGCAGCAGCGATCGCGGGCCTGACGGTTGCGGTTAATTTTGTCGTTGACTGGATGCTGCACCTCTCCAGTGGCTTGCGCAGCGACTAGTAAAACCGATAACGAGAATTTTCCATGGCCGACAACGATCATTCCCACGACCACACCGAACCGCCTGGAGATCTTGAGCTCAAGGTAAAGGCATTGGAGTCCTTGCTTGTCGAAAAGGGTCTGGTAGATCCAGCGGCCTTGGATGTGCTGATAGAAACCTACGAACATAAAGTGGGGTCTTGTAACGGGGCGCAAGTGGTGGCCCAGGCGTGGGCACAATCCCAATTCAAGGAATGGCTACTGCGCGATGGCACCATCGAAGGTGATATTAAACTTGCCTGACCCAAGCCATGCGCCAGGCGTCACGGCACGTGTGAGCGACAGAGCCACCCCCCTTATCGAGATCACAGACGCTACGGTTTACCGCGGTAATACCCGGGTGTTTGATGATTTCAACCTGACGTTAGCCCAGAACGAAAGCACCGCTATCCTTGGGCCAAATGGGGCCGGGAAGACGACCCTTCTTAAGCTTTTGACTCGTGAGTTATATCCGCTGTGGCGTGAGTTTCCGGTGGTGCGTATCCTGGGGCAAGAGCGTGGGGATATCTGGTCATTGCGCAAGCAACTGGGGATTATCTCAAATGACCTGCACGAACAGTATACGCCAACGGTTTGTGGCGAGGAGGTCGTGTTATCGGGGTTTTTCGGCAGTGTCGGGGTTTGGGGTCATCAGCAAGTCGATCACGAACAGCGTTTGCGGGCCAGAGAAATTCTCGGCAGGCTTGGTATCGAAGACCTTGCTCGGCGCGCGTTTGGCTCCCTGTCTACCGGCCAACAGCGACGTTTATTGATGGCGCGGGCTTTAGCGAATGATCCGCCTAATCTGGTGCTCGATGAGCCAACCAGCGGCCTTGATCTTTCGGCGACCTTTCAGTACTTACAGATGATGCGCCAGTTGATTGCGTCAGGCCGTACGTTGATTCTGGTAACTCATCATATTCATGAAATACCACCGGAAATCTCCAGGGTGGTTCTGCTTAACAAAGGTAGGGTGTGGGCTGACGGCCCCAAGCAAGAAGTACTCACCGGGGAGAACCTATCGGAACTGTATGGGGTCGAGGTGTCCTTGGTCGATTCGGCTGGATGGTACCAGGCGGTACCGGCCTGAACAGTTCAGGTGTTACTGGGGTTTTCGACGGGCATCTTTTGCTTGGGCTTCTGGTCGTATAGGACGGTGTCCTCGCCGTTATAGACCAAAAAGTGTTTTCCTTTTGCCCTGGCAATCATCGTAACCCCCAGGTCCTGCGCGAGTTCCAAGCCCATGTAAGTGATGCCTGATCGGGATATCAGTACCGGGATGCCCATGTGAGCGGCCTTCATCACGATCTCGGAAGTCAGTCTGCCAGTAGTGTAAAAAACCTTGTCGTTTCCAGATATACCTTCAAGCCACATTTCTCCTGCGATTGTGTCGGTGGCATTGTGCCGCCCCACATCCTCGACAAAGTGTAGGATCTGGTCATCATCGCACAGTGCGCAGCCATGCACCGCTCCGGCGGCACGGTAGATCTCGTTATAGCTGGTGATTGTCTTTAGCAGAGCGTAAATCGTTGATTGGCGAATTTGTACACGCGGCAGGCGTGTGTCATACAGTTTGTCCAGGGTGCAACTGAAAATGGTACCTTGCCCGCAGCCACTGGTAACGATCCGTTTGGAGATTTTCTCATGCAGATCGACAATGCCCTCACCGTGCACGGTCGAAACGTCAACTGTCTCGCGGTCCCAGTCTACTTTTACTTGTGCCACCTCGTTGATATCTTCAAGTAATCTCTGGTTGCGTAGATAACCGAGGGTGAGTTTCTCCGGGTAAGTGCCCAAGGTCATCAGTGTGACGACTTCAGAGTTATCGACTTTTATCGTCAGCGGGAATTCCCCTGCGATGTTGAGATCCCGCGAGTTGCCGAATTCATCACGGGCGCTTACAGGATGCGTGGGATCAAGTCCCTCGTCAGACATGGCAGGGCGATACATAGTGTCTGTGGTTTTCCTTGTGGCGGTCATGGTTTTACGACGGGTATATTGAGTTAGCGCGGCGTGGGCGGTTATAGTGAACGGTTGTGACGCTACAGGCAACCCCCATTTTTTGATGGCCACACGATATCCAGTTTCGATAATCATTGAGCGCAAGTTTTATCCGGACAAGGCCTGGATGACAGAGAGTTGGTCAGCTATCGGTGTGATTCCTGCTGCGAAAAGTGAAGCCGGGATCGTGCGTTCCAGTATCCATCAAAGTGACCAGGCCGAGCAATTTCTTTACACGGGCTACAGTATTGAACTCTTTGCCGATGATGCCGAGAGCTACTACGCTAACCTGTCCGGGAATCATCCAAGTGTTTTTGTGGTGTGCGAGCAAGATGAAGGCGATGAACTGTGCCCGCTATTGGTGACCCTAAGCTACGATGAGATGGCCTCGTATATAGAGGTAGATACGCCTGTGTTTGATCTGCCGATTCCACCGTCAGTCTATGAATGGGTCGAGGCCTGGGTGCTCGAAAACTATCAGCCCGAGCAAAAGAAAAAGCGAACCAGACAGAAATGGGCAGATGAAAGCTGGAAACCGTTACGCGACCCGGTGGGGCGTTGAGCATGGCGATACGAGGGTATAGAAGAGTATGAGTGAGTCCCGCAGTGATTTTTTTGGCCGCTGGTCACGGCGCAAGGCCTTACAACAAGAGGAAACGGACCAGCTGACTATCAGCGAAGGTGCTGCGCAAGAAGATCTGCCGCCGGCAATTACCGCCGAAGAGGAAGCGCCTGCGTTGACGGACGCTGATATGCCACCACTAGAGACTTTGGGCGAAGACGATAGCTACAGCGGCTTTCTTTCACCCGAGGTAAGCGAGAAACTACGCAAGGTTGCGCTGCGCCAGCTGTTTCACGGCGCCGGTTTCAATATCCGTGATGGCTTAGATGACTACGATGAGGATTTCACCATCTTTAAGCCTTTAGGCGACATCGTTACCGCGGATATGCGGCATCGTGAAGAGATGCTCGAGCGCAAAGCCAAAGAGGCTTTGGCCCGGAAAAATGAAGATTCCGACGATTCGCTAACAGCAATCGCTGAGAAAGATGAAAGTGGTGAGGACGCGCCAGGCGATGAGGCAGTTTATGACGCGGATGCCACAGACAGTGATTTGGTCGAACATCCCAGTGATGATGATTCAGAGCGTGCGCAACCTGGCGTTAGCGAGACCGATGAAAAGGTGGCATTAGTGGACCAGCCGATCGATGACGATTCGAGTCAGGACTCCAAGAACTCCAAGAACCCCAAGAACAACGAGAACAACGAGAACATTTCATGAGTGCTATTTCTGTAGAGCAGGTTGGCAGTTTTTTGGGATTTGATTTACCTGACGATTCCCCTCAACAAAAAGCCCGTTTGCGCGCGCTCACCATCGCACTGCAGAGTGATGCCACACCCACGTCACTGGTTTCTTATAACTCCAGCGGTATTGTCGCTCTAGTAGGTCCGCTACCCTCTGCACTGGCTGTAGTCGAGGAGTTAACAGACGTTCCAGGCTGTTTAATTCTTGCAACCCAGGGCGGTGAATCGGGCGGCACCGAAACACGGCAGGTTGCTGGGCGGCCGGTACCCATCATCTACGGACAGCCCAAAACTGTCGCCGGATTTTTGGGAAAGTTCAGCATTGTCGTGGCGCGGGATGACGGCGAGGTGGATCTTGCTAAAGCGCTGGATTTGCCCGGCGGGCATCTTGACGTTGTTCTGGACCTTTCCCGCGAGCCAATGTTGGAAAGCGAGATTCTACCGCCGGGGTATTTTTCGCCCCGGGGCGACAGCGACGCCCTCGATCAGGCTTGCCAGTCGATCAGGGAGTTAAAAGGTCAGTTTGAAAAGCCTCGCTACGTGTTATACGACCCGGACATATGCGCTCACGGCTCACGTGGTATCACCGGTTGCCGGCGCTGTCTTGAGGTTTGCCCCGCAGATGCCATTGTCACCAATGGCGAGAAGATCGAACTCGAGCCACATCTGTGTCATGGTATGGGCTCGTGTGCTGTGGCTTGTCCTACCGGGGCGCTGGCTTATGCCTATCCGGGCCGGACAGATACGCTCGACAGTATCCGTCGCGCCATCACCACTTACCATCAAGAAACCGGAATGAGCCCGGGGCTACTTTTTTTTGATGGTGCGCAAGGTGCGCCCGAACTGGCAGCCAGTGTGACCGAGTTGCCTGACCATGTGATTCCCTGGAAGACTGAGGAAGCGGGTAGCACCGGCTCAGAGGTCTGGCTATCTGCTATGGCCTATGGCGCAGCTTCGGTTACGGTGATGACCACTGCCAAGACCCCAACGAGCGTTGTCTCGTCGATCACCGCTCAAATAGGCCAGGTAAAGGCATTTCTTTTTGGTCTTGGCTGGAATGAGCCGTTGATTGACTCGGTGATTAGCCAGAAACTGATAGAAAGACTGTCGGGTATCGTTACTGAAACATCACCCAGCGCAAAACACGCAACCTTCGGCGGCATGGATGACAAACGTACCGTGTTGCGAGCGGCTATTGACCACTTGATTGGGCAAGCTGCTGATCTGCCCACCGAGATAGCCATGCCGAGCGGCTCGCCGTTTGGCGAGATCCGAGTAGACGATGGGGAATGCACCCTATGCATGGGTTGTATCTCCGTCTGTCCCACTGGCGCGATTCTGGATAACAAGGATCGACCTTGTCTTTCGTTTATTGAGTGGAATTGTGTTCAATGCAGCCTTTGTGCAAAGGCGTGCCCGGAACAGGCTATTGAGCTGATACCCCGGTTGTTAACTGATGCTAACGCACGAATGGAACATCGGGTGCTCAAAGAAGAAGCCCCTTTTGAATGCCTGGACTGCAGCAAGCCTTTTACAACTCTGAGTATGATTCGCAAGATGGAGAAAAAACTGGCCGGACATCGTATGTTTGCAGGAGATGGACTGCGCCGGCTTAAATTGTGCGAGGATTGCCGGATCAAGGGTATGTTCTAGGAGTCATCAGTCATCAGCCATCTGGGAGCTTTGTGGGTAAAAAATAAGAAAATTAACGAGTTAGAGTGCATAGTTATTATTTGCATTTAGTCAAGGGAGCGCGGTTAGTTGCCAGAGTTGTTAATAGTCCCAGAAAGGCGCATTATTGGTTAAGTTACCCCTAGAGAAAGTTTAATTTATAAATTGGGGCCTAGCGCATGCTAGGGTATGCAAAGGAGAGAAGTTGGCGACAAGCGACGCAACAGCAGCGTGTAGTCCAGCGGTTCCCTCGGAGGAGCAAGCCCGCGCAGGCGTCTACACCTTGCTTGGCGCATTGCTCGGCGCCCCATGCACAAAGGATGTACGCAACTTTCTCGCCACGATAGACGCCCGCGACACCACGTTGCCGTGGCAGCAACTACAGGCCGAAATAACAAGCGCTGAACTGCAGGCATTGGCTCACGAATATAACGCGCTATTCATAGGTCTTGGTCGCGGCGAACTTCTTCCTTATGGCTCGGTTTACCTGAGTGGATTTCTGCAGGAAAAACCGCTGGCGGATTTACGTCAGGATCTGGCGCGTCTGGGGCTTGAGACGACCGAAGAAACCCATGAGCCCGAAGACCACGCCGGTGCATTATGTGAAGTCATGGGCCTGATGGCGAGTGCCCCGACAGATTATTCCCACGAAACGCAGAAGACGTTCTTTACGCAGCACCTCGGTTCGTGGATGACAGAATTCTTCGAAGATCTGGTTAAAGCACGCGACAGCGGCTTCTACCGGGTAGTCGGCGAATTTGGCAAAACCTTTATCGCTCTTGAAAAGCAGTATTTTGCGATGGAGGTCTAGCTTGACGTTGCTGGAACCTTATAACTCTTCCACAGCGAGGAAACCACAAGTGAATAAGATCAAGAAACAACTATCAAAGGAGCAAAGCGTCACCACTAGGCGCGCATTCCTCAAGGGTGCGGCGAGCGCAGGCGGTGCTGCGGCACTGGCTGCCAGTACCGGCTCGGCCGCGTACGAAACCTCGAGCCCGCCCGAAGCATCGGCAGGCACGGGTTATCGTGAGTCCGGCCATATTAAGGACTATTACAAGACAACCCGACTGTAAGGCTGTCCCAGTGTCCTAACCACCCTTTCCCGGGCAGACCCCGGGATGACGGAGGAATCCAAATGAAACTGATTAGAACTGCGACTGAGCCAGCACCAACGCAGAAAAAGGATAGCGCCGGCAGTGCGATAGACCGGCGGACCTTTCTTAAGCGTTCTGGAATTACCCTAGGCGGCACCGCAGCCGCCGCGGCGCTGTCGCCAACGATGATGCGAAAGGCACAGGCCACTATTCCCTCTGGGGGCGATGGCACCCAGACGGTACGCACGATTTGCACTAACTGCTCGGTGGGCTGCGGCATCAATGCCGAAGTCAATAATGGAGTCTGGGTCGGTCAGGAGCCGGCCTTTGATCACCCGTTTAACCTGGGCTCGCATTGCGCTAAGGGCGCAGCGGCGCGCGAACATGGCCATGGCGAACGCCGCCTGAAATACCCGACCAAGCTGGTCGGCGGAAAATGGGTACGAGTGAGTTGGGACGAGGCGATTAACGAGATTGGTGATCAGATGCTGCAGATTCGCCAGAAGTCTGGACCTGACTCTGTGTACTGGCTGGGATCTGCCAAGTTTAACAATGAGCAGTCGTACATGTTCCGCAAGTTCTATGCTCTTTGGGGCTCGAACAACGGTGACCACCAGGCGCGTATCTGTCACTCGACCACAGTCGCTGGTGTTGCGAACACCTGGGGCTACGGTGCGATGACCAACTCGTATAACGATATTCACAATAGTCAGGCGATGCTGGTGATCGGCGGCAACCCGGCTGAGGCACACCCGGTTTCCCTGATCCATCTGATGCGTGCCAAGGAACGCAACAATGCGCCCTTGATCGTGATTGATCCGCGCTTCACGCGCACTGCGGCTCACGCAGACCTGCATTTGAAGATTCGCCCGGGAACCGATGTCGCTATTGTCTGGGGCATCCTCTGGCATATCTTTGAAAATGGCTGGGAAGATAAAGAATTCATTCACCAGCGGGTCTGGGGAATGGATGAGATCAAGAAGGAGGTTGCCAACTGGAACCCGGATGCCACC
>Ga0208406_1000014_pt1 | contig 65855 bp, 57 predicted proteins | sample ETNtaG_15_FD_185769 | JGI IMG/M metagenome (GOLD analysis project Ga0208406, IMG submission 185769) | Marine microbial and viral communities from oxygen minimum zone, Eastern Pacific Ocean - ETNP201302PF89A (SPAdes) (version 2) | ecosystem: Environmental > Aquatic > Marine > Oceanic ...
GTGATGCGCCATTTTGCCCCGGGCTGAACTTCAAATTACTGTACCACTTATCCGTGCTGGTGTTGTAGACACAGTGTCCTGCAGTCAGAACGTGGCGTGGCCCAATCAGCGTTCCGGTGCAACCCATAGCGATCCGGCCAGCAGCGCGAAACGGGAAACTTTTCGTGTTGTTAACCTTATTTCGCGTATCGACACCGATAACTGATTCTTGGGTCATGCCATCAACCCTATCACCAGGCGCTTCTTTGGGATTGCCTAACGAGGTTTTTTCCTGTTTCGGAGGTTTACCGTCTTCACCATCCTCGATTGCCTGGATCATACGCCTGACCGCCGCCTCTGAAATTTTCACCGAGGTAACCTTTCCGGCCGGAGTCACCATAACTGTTTCCATCAAAGCGGCTTGTTCGGCCGCGCTACGGGTCATTTCAGTGCCTTCTGAGACAGGGACTACATGATAGTTTTGGTTCCATTTCTCTGAGTCATCGAATACCACCGTCTCTGCTGAGACTGTATTGAGAAAGGTTGCCGATAATAAGATCGCACTTAATACGGCTCCAGTACTAGCTGTTTGCGGTGAACATCTAAACTTATTCATCATTATCTCCTTAATAAAATAGAGGAAAAACTTGTTAATTTCATTCGTAAAGTTGGCCTCTAACGTTAAAGGTACCATTATTTTTACCCATATTCATCCCCAGCAATGTGATGCACATCACATTGCTAGTCACCTCCTAAACGTCAGCAATTTCTGTTGATTGCTCTAAGCCGAAGTATCACGCTGAGTAGAGTCAGTTTTATTGCCCAGGTCGTGGTTCCGCCGACATCGACCACCATGGCCTCGTCTAGACCGGACAGGTAGACAACGCCGCGCATCGAGTTCGCGGGGCCAAGCGTTTATAGCAAATTGTGGCAGGAAGGGGCGTTAATGCTGCCTATACTCGTCCGCGGATCGGGTTCGTGATCGTCTGTCTTAGAGATATTTACGGATAGTGTGGTGGCGCCGAGGGTCGATACGGCGGGCTATCTCCAGATTCGATAATGTGCCGTTTTGCTTACGCAGCGCTGTTGCCACCCGGCGCCACCAGCGTAGATCCCCTCTTTTGATCTGTTGCCTTCTGGTCTGTGTACTGGCTGCGTGTTCGCTATCTATCGCATCCGTCAGCCCTGCGGTTAAGGCCAAATCCAGAAGATCCAACATACTTGCGGTTGCACGCTCAGCATCGTTTTCTTTCAGCCAGTGTTCCACACAATAGGTCTGGTAAAGCAAACGCGCGGTGTCAATAACTCCCTTACGAGAGTAAAAAAGCGATCTGCCAGAATTGTCTGTTTCAGGCACTTGATGCGTATCCAACAGGTCAAGGCAGGCGGGCCAACCACTGGGCAAGCCAAGTGTCGTTAGTCTCTGCTCAGCCTGCCGTCTACACCCCAGCACAAGCCGTTGAGCTGGCGATGTTGTACGTTTACTGGCCATTTTCCACGTCATCCTGATCGGTCAAACCGATCCATCAAAACTCGTCAGTACGATGGCCGCATGCATCGCAACACCGACAGCCATTGCATCCTCATCGATCAGCATGTGATTGGAGTGGCACGGCGCTGCCGTACCTTCTGTTCCCGGTGGTGCTACTCCCAGAAATGCGAATGCGCCGTTATAACGCTGTAGCAGGTAGGAAAAATCTTCGGCCGCCATGAACGGCTCCGGCATTAAGCGATAGCCTTTTTCGCCAAGCAGGGCCTTTGCCGCCGCTGCGACGAGTCCTGAGCCCGCAGCATGATTGATGGTTGGTGGGTATCCACGTTTGAGCTTGGCCTCGCCCTGCAGACCGTGAGCAACAGCGATCTGTTCGATTAGATCGCAAACACCGGATGCCAATCGTTCTCGGGTGTCTTCCGACAAAGAGCGCAGGGTGATGTCGAGTTCTGCACTTTCGGGTATGACGTTATTGGTTGTACCGGCCTGTATTCGCCCCACCGTTGCAACTACCGGCTCAAATACGCTGAACCGTCGGGTGACCAATGTCTGTATGGCCTGCACCACCTCGCATGCGACCGGTATAGGATCTGCAGCGTTATGCGGCATGGAACCATGGCCTCCCCGGCCAATGATGCGGCCATGAACCGTATCGGTTGCGGCTAGAATTGGTCCACTGCGACAACCCACCACGCCTGAGGGAAGCTCTGGTGCGACGTGCAGAGCAAAAACCGAGTCGGGTTTTCCGCCCGCTTCTAGCACTCCTTCATCCAGCATGATTTTGGCTCCGCCATATCCTTCTTCTCCGGGTTGAAACATAAACAAGACGTTGCCGCTGATATGTTCTACATGTTCACTCAACAGATGAGCGGCACTGGCAAGCATAGCGGTGTGCGCATCGTGGCCACAGGCGTGCATACGTCCCGGTGTCTGGGATGCATACGGCAACCCGGTGTCCTCAAACATCGGCAATCCATCCATATCACCACGCAGCAGGACATTGGGACCTGAACGAGCGCCGCGCAAGATCGCTACGAAACCCGTTGTCGCCTGCGATTGGTTGATCTCTAGATCCAGACCGGATAGGCCATCCAGAACTATTGCCCGCGTCCGGGGCAGATCCAGCCCCAGCTCCGGTTCTCGGTGAATATCTCGCCTCATTGCTACCGTCTGCGATTGCAGGGTCCGCGCACCGGTTAGTAGTTGTTCGTACATTGTGTTCTCATAAGTGTTATTGGAATAGTGTGACAGCTCAGCTCAGATGATAGTGCACATACCCGGGTCCAGAACAGCCCCGCCGGCGTAGCCGAGTTGAGAGTCGCTTCTTTCAAGCACGCTTTAAAAAATTTTATCTAACTAAATATTCTCTTAAACTTAAGACTCGTTCTCATAATTGATATTTTTGATTCAAATCAATTATTAGAATGAAGAACAACGCTATATTTAATTTTATACGCTTTAGGCCGAGTTTCGGGCAGCGGCTATAAGCAGCTATAAAAGGTGCCCGACTTTATTTTTGATTTTAATTATTTCAAAAAGGAGTTTGCCTTATGCGCTTTGGTTATTTTGCGAATCTGACTAACTGGGACCATCGTCCCTACACACAAATCTTGGATGAAACACGGGAAATCGCACAGTATTGCGATAATGCCGGTTGGGATTCAATCTGGCTTACAGAACATCATCTAAACCATGAAGGCATGGATGCCTGTCCTAACCCACTTATGATGTGCGCCGATCTGGCTCCCCGGACCAAGCATATTAGACTTGGTCAAGCTGCAAACATCCTCACCTTCCGGAACCCCCTTCGCTGCGCTGAAGATATTGCCATGTTAGACCACATGTCCAATGGTCGCGTAGATGTGGGTGTTGGTCGTGGCGTTTATGGACGAGAGGCTATTCACATGAACCTGGAAGCTGATTTGACTGACCAAGCAAAAAATTTTCGTTTATTTGAAGAAAGCCTGATCATTATGAAAAAGGCTTGGACACAGAAAACCTTCAGTCATCAAGGTGAATTCTATAAGTATCCGAATCCAGGCTTTGTGTGGAAACATGACATGAGCCCACCTAATCCAGATCTTGTGGATATGGATACTCATGAATTAAAAGAAATAGGCGTTGTTCCCCAACCTTTACAACAACCTCACCCTCCCTTGTGGCAGGTTGTAGATGGCCACAGATCAATTGACTGGGCTGGTCGAAACGGATTGAACGTCATCATGTGGATCCCTACCGTGAAAACGCTCAAAGAACGCTTTGAAATTTATCGAAAAGCGAAATCTGAAACTGAAAATCGTGATGTTCAACTTGGTGAAGGTATCTCTTTGGTGCGTGACATGTATGTTGCTGATTCTATGGATGAAGCGCGGGATATTGCTGCAGAGGGCTTACTTACATATTTGCGGTGGATCGCCCACTGGCGTGGTTTGGGCAACCACTTGAACCCTGGTGAAACCGTTCCTGAAACACCGGGCAAGCTTGACTTACTCACTTACGAATTTCTGCTGCCTCGCAATCTTTTATTCGGCACGCCTGATTATGTTAGTGGCAAGATTGAAGAACTTCGTGATGAATTGAATCTACAACACCTGCAAGTCTGGTCAAACTTCCCCTGCATGAAACAGGAAAATGTGATGAGCAGCATACGCAAGTTTAATGAAGAGGTGATGCCTAAATTTGAAGATAAAAAAACATAGTCAGTTAACAAACCATCTTTTCTTGACCTTACCGCCAAGTTAATACCACTTCTTGGACGAGATAATTCATCTCATGCTGCTTGATTAGCAAAAGCCACTGGTGCCATGTAATTGAGCGAGCTATGCGGTCTTTCGTTGTGGTAATGCATTTGCCATTGCTTGATTTTGCTATCTGCCTCTTCGATTGATCTGAACCAGTGCTGGTTCAAGCATTCATTTCTAAACTTACCATTAAGGCTTTCCACCAAGATATTTTGAGTCGGTTTTCGGGGCTGGATTAAACCTGACCAAATCCTGCAATCGATCCATATTTGCGAGTCACGAATTCGCCGAACAATTACCCATCGAATGGGAGTCGCTAGGTGCCCAAGATTTCGAAGGTGCGAGCCGGTTGATAAATGTTTATGGTCTGCCGGAACAATTAAAAATTTGAATTACAAAGAAAATGGAGAAAAAGGGTTCAGATTGAACAGATATAATGGAATCGTTTGCTTGATCTGGGAAATGCAGCATGAAACACCAACTCGCTGCAATTTTGTATGCTTGCAAATGGTGGCAGGAAGGGGTGTTAATGCTGCCTATGCTCTCGACCGGATTCCTAAATACAGCAAAGCGGGTATAGTCTGTATAGTTGCTGGTAGTGGCCCGCAATTTTGCGATATGCTAAACCGGTTTTTCATCAGATGAAATTCTTCGAACTGTTGCTGATCGCTTGAGCAATTCATCATCGCTGAACCCAATCTTGCCGTGTTCGGGTAAACAGCCACTGCCGTCTATCGCCTCCGATGCCTGATACCACACAATTTTTATCATTGTGGCCAACCGTGCTTATGCGTGACCGCCTGCCAGCGGATCAGGCCATAACTCAGGCGTTGGTCGATGAGATCACACGCTTGGATAGCGAACGCGCTGATTTGACAACGGGCTATCTTGAGGAAAATCTGTTGGCCTTGGAGCACCCGGTACTGGTATGGCTGCGCGAATGCATCAATCATGCTGTCATTCGCTATATCGATCACAGCGCTATCGATTACGCCGTTGACTGGCATCTACAGGGCTGGGCCAACGTCAACCGCTTTGGCGACTACCACAACCTGCATAACCACCCGCACGCCTGGCTGTCCGGAACCTACTATGTGTCCGTACCTGATACCCCAATTGACCTGCCCGGACGCTCCGACCGCACTCCGGGTGCAATCTCCTTTTTCGACCCACGACCCCAGGCGAACATGACCGCTATCAAGGCCGATGGTCAGGTTGATCCAGAGTATCGAATTCAGCCGCGCTCAGGCGACATCCTCTTATGGCCTGCCTTTGTCCATCACCTGGTACATCCAAACCTCTCGCAGGATCATCGTATCTCGGTATCCTTTAACGTAGTGCTGCGCTGGTCTGACACTTACCTGCCCGTGCACTGACGATAATCAATACCGTTGAATCAAAGCCCACGGGTAAGCCGACCTGGCGGCGATCCCCGGTTAATGTGCAAACCGATTAGCTCGAAGCCGGTGAACGCCGCCGTATGAGGTCACGCGCTGCAATCATCGCGCCGCCTGTGATCAAAAAGGCGGCGAGGATGATCGATAGCCGGGGTGACTCCAGTCCCAGAGCCAGTAAGGCCGCGGTGGATAAAAGCGGCGCCAGATAGGCGCCAGCACCAAGAACCCGAAGATCGCCCCGCTTGCAGCCATAATCCCAGACAAAAAATGCCAGACCGACCGGTCCCACCCCCAGCCCCAGCACCGCCCACCAGGCGAGTGCTGTCTGCGGCCACAGGGTCTGCTCGAACAACAAGTGACAGATACCAGCCAGAATACTGCTGACCAGACAGAACCCGGTGACAAGACTGGTAGACACTTTTGAAAAAATTCGATTGCTGACCGAGTAGGCAGACCAGATGAGTGCGCAAGCACCCGCAGCCAGATAGCCTACTGGCTCGGTGATGATTAGCCCCCTGCCCCGGCCAAGTACGATTGCAGCCACGCCGACGAGTCCCAACACAGCACCGACAACGTGGTGTGCTTTCAGCCGATGGCCCGGCAACGCCGCAGAGAATAATACGATCAGCAACGGCCAAAGATAGGCGATAAGGCTGACTTCCGCTGGTGAGCCGTGACGTAACGCGGTGAAGTAAAAAAAGTGATAGCCAAATATACCCCCTACGCCATGCAGCCAAACCGACAATGGCTGGCCCGTTAACAGCCGAAGTTCTCCCCGGATACCCGTCCAGATAAGACCAAGCGCGCCACCAATTGCAAAACAGACTGCTGCAAGCTGAAAAGGCGGAACAGCGCCAGTCGCCACGGTCAGTGCCGCCAACAGCGACCACATCAGGATCGCCATGAATCCGACCAGGGTGGCACTTCGGTAAAGGTCTTGATCTAGGTCAGCGCCTTCAGCCATCAGATTAACTAAGATTTACGCATAACAGAAGTAGGAGATTAATTTACAAAAACAGGATCGTTTCCAGGCGCAGACTGATATACGTTTAGTTGCCAGGCCATAGACTGCGCCGCGCATACCCAAAACGATCATACCTTTTTTTTCAGAACAAATCCTGGGTCACCGGTTACTCCCCATTGCGCATCCAACCCCCCAACCGGTGATCCGGGATTTTTTGTAATCGCTATCGGTCCCTGCTTGGTATACTGCCAGCAGCGAGTCCCCGTAGCTCAGCTGGACAGAGCAATCGCCTCCTGGGTTATTCTGGGCACCAGACTTTGGAAACAATCTGTGTGAATCTGCTCAAACTCGGTGAAACCTCAGCACAACCGGTGGTGGCAATACCGAGCCAAGCCCGCCTGTGGCGGGAAGGTGTAGAGACTTGACGGGCAGCGCCTAAGGGCCGCAAGGCCTACTGGCGAAGATAAAGTCCAGACTCCAAACGGGTTTGGGAATCCGGCAGTGAAAACTGTAGGGGTATGAAGCGATAGGTCGCAAGTTCGAATCTTGCCGGGGACGCCAATTTTCGCAGCAGGTCGTTGTTAAGCTCGCTGTGGATAAAGTGTGAGTAAGTGGGGGATTAACTGGGTGCAAGCTGTGGCTTATTCTTCCAGCGGGTTCCAGGTGCGCCTGCAAGGGTCTCTGGTGCGCCTATGACAGTTAGTGACACGCTATCATCAAGACCCGCTGGAATCCTGCGTCGTTTTGGGGCTATGGTCTACGATGGCTTCGTAGTCGCCGCCGTTCTTTTTATCGCTGCCCTGCCCCTGCCAGTACTTGATCAGCTTGCGTCGGGTGAGGCTTGGGCGCTGACCGTCAAACGGGTGTATCTGCTTGGCGCCTGTTTTGCCTATCTGGGGGGCTTTTGGGTCCACGGCGGCCAAACGGTTGGTATGAAAGCCTGGCGACTGCACTTATTACGGGACGATGGCCATCCACTGCGTTGGAAAGATGCCTTTTGGCGCTTTACAGCATCCTGCCTGTCGTTGGCAGCACTCGGACTGGGTTTTTTCTGGGTATTCGTCGATCCTCATCGACGCACCTGGCACGATCATCTGTCTCACACGCATATTGTCAAAGTTGAATCTGCCTAATGCTTAAGGTTTATTTGTCGAATATGGGAAACCTGTCGGAGCGCGACATTCACTGAGCAAAAATGACTAGGACTGAAGATATGAGCGAAGACCAAGCAACGCTCGTGATAAATGAGCTACAACAGGAAAATAAAGAACTGAAGCGTCAGGTTGAGATGTATAAAGCACAGGCTAAACGCCATTGGGTAATGATCCTGGTATCAGCAGGCTTGTTTGTTTTGTTGGTGATGACTAGATGAGACGCTCAATTCTCGCGATCTGTTGGGGTGCTTTGGGTGTAATCGTACCCGTGCACGCGGCGTCAATTGCCGCGCCTGAACCGGCGAGCGGCTGGCAGGCAAAACCCGCAGTGCAGGCCCAACGCTTCATGGCGGTAACAGCCCATCCGCTGGCCACTCAGGCAGCAGTCGATGTGCTGTCCAACGGCGGCACTGCGGTCGATGCCGCCGTTGCCGCACAAATAGTACTTAACCTGGTAGAGCCCCAGTCCTCAGGTATTGGTGGTGGCGCATTCATGCTGTACTGGGATGCAGCCGCACGGCAGCTGCACACACTCGACGGTCGTGAAACCGCCCCGGCTGCAGCGGATGCCAGCTACTTTCTCGGTACCAATGGCGCTCCTCTTAAGTGGCGCGAGGCTATGGTGGGCGGCCGTGCCGTTGGTGTTCCAGGAACACTGCACCTGCTGCATACAGCACACAATTTTTTTGGGGGGAAGCCATGGGCTGAACTCTTTAAACCGGGTATCACGCTAGCCAGTGAGGGCTTTAGCGTATCGCCACGACTGGCACAGTCCATTGCAAGTGCGGCCGACCGGGGACTGCTCAAGTTTGCTCCAGCTCGGGGGTACTTCTTTACTGCAAGCGGCGATCCTCTGCCGGTGGGCTTCACCCTCAAAAACATCGCGTTTGCCAACACCCTGCGACAAATAGCGCAAAAAGGTATTAGACCATTTTATCAGGGCCCGATTGCCTTACGCCTGTTAAAAGCCCTCGAAAATACCTCAGCGCTGCCTGCACTGATGACGACCGAAGACCTCGCGGGATACCGCACCATTTTGCGGCCCCCGGTTTGTGCCCCCTACCGGAGCTACTCCGTTTGTGGCATGGGCCCACCCAGTTCTGGCGCACTGACTATTGGCCAGATCCTGGGGTTGGTTGAGCGCTTTGACTTGCCGCGATTAGGACCCAGCCTACAAAGTATTCACCTGATTTTAGAAGCCTCGCGTCTCGCCTTCGCTGACCGGGCTCGCTATATGGCCGACATCGATTTCGTGCCGGTTCCGGTCGTTGGGCTGCTCGATTCAAACTATCTTAGCGAGCGCAGCCGGATGATCCATGCCGACTCCTCGATCGGCAAGGCCTCTGCCGGGGTACCGCCCGGGGTACTGATTGCGAATGCAACGGCCTATCAGAGCGAGCCGGCCGGAACCAGTCACCTCAGCATTATTGACGCCCTGGGTAATATCGTATCGATGACCACGACGATCGAGTCCGGGTTTGGCAGCCGATTGATGACTGACGGTTTCCTGTTGAACAATGAGCTCACCGATTTTTCATTTGTTAAAGAGCGCGAGGGCTTGCCAGTCGCCAATCGGGTCGAAGGCGGTAAACGACCTCGTAGTTCAATGGCCCCGACGATAGTTTTTGATTCTCACGGTGAACCGGTTCTTGTCACCGGCTCACCGGGCGGCAGCCGGATTATCTGTTACGTAGCCCAGTCCCTGGTCGGCGTTCTTGACTGGGGGATGAGCCCCCAACAGGCCGTCTCGATGCCGCATTTTTGCAACCGCAACGGAAAAACCGACCTTGAACCTGCTGAAACCACTACCCCTCTCGACCTTGCACTACAGGCAATAGGCCATCAGACCCGGGTTCGTGATCTAAATAGCGGTCTGCATCTTATTCAAGTCTTGCCCGGCGGGCAGTTGCTGAGCGGCGTAGATCCGCGTCGGGAGGGTCTGGCAGCAGGTGATTAAGCAAGCAGTACTACTCAAGGCGCTCGATCACCTGGTGATGATACGCCTCACCGTCAAAGCGGCTCATTTCCTGCAGTCCTGTCGGGCTAGTAATATTGACCTCAATGAGTAAACCGCCGATGACATCAATCCCGGCAAAACGTACCCCATGCCCGGTAAGATCTTCGCGCAGAGCATCGCAGATCTCGCGATCACGCACATCCAGTGCACATGGCTGAGCCGTACCACCTTGATCCAGATTATTGAGCTCGACACCCTCGGCGTGAACCCGGAGGATGGCACCCAACGGCTCACCATCCAGCAACAGGATACGTTTATCGCCATCGCGAGCGGCCGGTAGATACTCCTGAGCTACGACCCAGTGACGACCCTCATGGGTTGCTAAGTGCAGTTGCGTTTCAAGATCGACTGAATCTCTATCCAGAAACACAATACCCTTTCCGCCGTAACCATCAACCGGCTTTACGGTGATTCGACCCAGGCGCTGCACAAACTCGTCGATCTGGACAGGGTCACTTGATACCAGAGTGCGCGGTGTCAGCGTCGGGTAGCGAAGCGCCGCCAGTTTTTCATTCCAGTCCCGAATGGTGGCAGGGCGGTTAATCACCTGCACATTACCCGGCAGGTAATCCAATAGCAGCGTAACGTAGAGATAACCCCGATCAAAAGGCGGATCCGATCGGATCCAGATTACATCCATGCCGTCAAGGGTCAGCGCAGTTTCAGCGCCAGAGCTAAAAGGTTTGTCGTGGCGTTCCGATACCATTACCGAGCATCCTTTGGCCACCACCCGATCGTGATCCAGAGCCAAAGTCTTGGGATCAACATAAAAAACCTCATGACCCCGCTGCTGCGCAGCCAACATCAGGAAATAAGTGGTGTCCTTGTGGGGCTTAACCCACTCAAGGGGATCCATGATAAACGCATGTCTCACCCCGTCAGCATAGCACTTTCGTCAACGTTTTAGCTGGCACCACGACGCCGGCGATTTCCTCTGACACGACGTGGAGTTGCGCCAGTGCTTGAGAGCTCTGGAGAGCAGGCGGCCCGGGCTCCAGCTGTGACTGGTCCCAGCAGTTCTGCAACCCTGTCAATATCCGGCGCGGGCCGAGGCTGATGATTCTCCAGCGCCTGGCGCATCGCCGCCAGGTGTTGCGGAGTCGTGCCGCAACATCCACCGATAATTCTTGCCCCGGTATCGCGAGCCAGCCGGGCGTACTGGGCCATCAATTCTTGTGTCCCGCTATAGCGGATCTCGCCATCTACAAACTGTGGGATTCCGCAATTGGCTTTGGCCACCAGCACGTCATCTTTTGCCAGGTGTTGACTCATAGCGAGAATGGTGCCGACCAGATCCGGCGCGCCTACGCCGCAGTTGGCACCAAAGGCTGCCAGGCGCGGTACGCTCTCACGATAAACAGCAACCAGTTCTGAAGGCCCGACCCCCATCATAGTGCTGCCATTAGTATCAAAAGTCATAGTTGCCACCACCGGCAATCCTGACTGCGCAGCGCCCGCTCCCGCTGCTTGTAGTTCTTCCTTTGAGGACATGGTTTCCAGCCAGATCATATCGGCGCCACCGTCGGCAAGAGCGCAGGCCTGTTCAGTAAAAGCAAGCTGCGCGTCCTGAGGATCCAGTTCTCCTAACGGCTGGAAGATCTCGCCAGTGGGGCCGATGGAGCCAGCGACCAACACCGCCCGAGAGGCATTATCGGCCATCTGCCGGGCTATTTGCGCTGCGGCACAATTGAGTTCTGTGACCCGATCCTGAGCCTGGTGCAGTTTCAGTCGATAAGATGAGCCGCCGAAACTGTTGGTCAGAATGATATCGGCGCCCGCCTCTATAAATTCGCGATGCAGATACGCAACCTTGTCGGGGTGGGTAATATTCCACAATTCAGGGGCATCTCCGGATTGCAGCCCCATGGCGAAGTAATTGGTACCGGTCGCACCATCGGCCAGTAACCAATCCCGCTCTGACAGGAGATTTTCCAAAGTACCTGGCATGACCGTTTTCTCCTCTCGTTCCCCCGGGGCGGGCAACCCGGAAAGTGGCGATTTTCTACAGAAAACAAAAAACCCGCGCTGGCTATTGCTAGAGCGGGCTGGTCAACAAACACACGCTTTAGCAAACTTAATTAAGCGCCTGCAAGCTGATCATCAAATCGGCGCTTCGAAAATTTTAACAGAAAACGAGTATCGAGTGGGGCCATGCCCACGCCAGGAAGGATTGCAAAAGCCCTAAAACAGTTGGGCGAGGGGTTCGTCAGGGTCTATGCCCGGCATGAAGGGCGCTCGTCGATCCTGGCCTGTCAACTGGTATACGGTGCCAAGCCAGTTGTTAAAAATCATCTTGCCGGTATCGCCCCAGGTATTTTCCACCGGGATTTGCTGTTCCGGGAAATCATCGAAAGAGACGCCTTGTTGGCGCGACCGAATCGCCGACTCACGATAAGCCTCCAGCAAAGAAAGAGCCTTCTTGCTGAAATAATGATCCGGGTAATGGGGGTAATCATCAATCTCGCCGGCCAGAAAGCGGTTGACCTCTCGCTTGTACTCCTTAAGCAGACTGAAGTCATCGTATTCAGGGTGTCCCTGAAAAAAAACCAGGCGTAACCCATCAGCACTGGTTGCCAGGTGTATCCCAGCCTCTTCGCTCTCAACCAACACCAGTTGTGATGCCTGTGTGATTTGCTCTGCGGTAATCTCATTCCAGCGCGAGTGGGGTACATTAAATCGTGTGTTGACGTTACGCACCAATGGATGCTCCAGCACAACCCGGTGACTGAATACACCCCAGCGCTTGGCCGCCAACGGCTGGCGTTCTATATTGTGAAAATGCAGAAACGCCGCATGAGTTGCAAGACAGGCGCACAAGGTAGAGGTCACGTTCTGTACGGCCCAATCCAGGGTTTCGCACATCGGCTCCCAGAAACTTTCGTCCGGCAGGTGTGCGCAAACCGGATTGGCTCCAGTAACAATCAAGGCATCAAGCCCTTCCTCCTTTAGTTGGTCGAAATCATGGTAGTACTTTTCAATATGTGCCTGAGCCTGATCTGTACGTGGAACCTGTGGTGGGGAAAACGGATAGACATAGAACTGAGCAATGCGGTTACAGCCGCCGATGAGGCGTAAGAACTGCCGCTCTGTCGATTCAAGTGCTGCGTCGGGCATGTTATTCATCAACCCAATATGTAGTTCCCGGATATCCTGTGACCCGGCCCGGCCCGCGCTAAGCACTTCGCCACCCTCGCGCCGAAAACGCTCGAAGCTGGGCAAATCCGAATTAGCGACAATCGGCACTGTTAACCCAGGGCTTCGCAGATCAACTCTATAAAATCGGCCTCGCCACGAATGCCATCAATCCGGTCAGCCTCCAGAACGACGCCGTACTCATCAGCAATAGTCTGGTACCGCGGCAGACGATGCTCGACCAGTCGAGGAAATATCCAACAAAAAAAGTCGTTGGGTACAATCTCATCCGCCGAGTTAAGGCCTTTTTCCGCAAGATACTCCGGTAACACCCGGTCGAGAAAACTGCTCTGATAGTACATAGGCTTGGGATCAAGCAACGAGCGTTCAATAATCTTAGCGAGCATCGCCTCTGGTGGCTTGAGATAAAGGATCAGGGTATCTTCGGCTAATTGTCGAAGCACCGAGGGCTCGTCGAGCTCACAGAGGCTGCCGCCGGCGTCATTGATGAAATTAGGGTAGCCGTAAGTCTCCTGCGCCTTGCCAATGAACTCGCGTACATCCATCATCGCCGCGATCTCTGCATCACGATGCAGGCTCTGTCGGCGCTTAAATTCAGCGACCGAAAGCCCCCCCAACGAAGGATTCCCGATCATTCCCAGGAATGTTGCGATTGGAGCCAGATTATTGATCGTGATGTTGTGACACAGGTAAATGGAATCCGAGCGTAGCAGGTCTGCCAGAAACGGCACCTTCATGGCTTCGCGTTTGACGTTATCGAGGATTGGCTCACCCATATAACGAGTGCCGATACGGTAATCCCCGGAATAATGAAACCAGTTGTGCCGCGGTAGTTTGGATGCCAGCATGGTCTTGCCAGACCCAGACATACCAAGCAGCGTTACCGCTTTATGTGACGCTTTGCGAAAGGCCGAGCCACTCATTTTTTTCCGATACATCAGTTCTTATTACTCCGTAGGTCAAGCCAGTGCCTGCAGCGCCTTGCGGACCCGGTCCGGAACCGGGCACGGCCGGCGCTGCTGCCGATCAACGAACACATGCGTGAAGCCGCCAATAGCGGCAGCCGCCTCAAAACCTTCGGCGAACATCCCCACCTCGTAGCCTACGCTGGTGGTGCCCAAATGCCGGACCCGCAAGCCACAGTCGACCTGCCCTGGGTACGCCAGTGGGTGGAAAAACCGACATTGCGATTGCACCACCAGACCGATCGTTGGACTATCTTTGATATCCAGCAAACTGTTTTCAATCAGAAACTGGTTCACTACACTGTCTATATAGTTGAAATAGACCGCGTTATTTACGTGCCCATAGACATCATTATCTGCCCAACGGGTCGTGATCTGCTGCCAGTAGAGGTAATCCTGGCGCGAGGCCTCCTCTGAGCGCTCGTCTTGGGCTGCCGTCAACGTCCAATCCTGACCACGGTGCGCCCTGTCACAGTACTTGCCAGATAGTCATCAAAAGCCCCAGGCAGTTCATCGAATGAGATAGTTCTTGGCGCGATCAAATTCAAATGTGCCGGCTTCAGGTCACCCCCCAACCGCTGCCAAGTCAGATTACGAAGGGATGTCGGCATTTCGATCGAATTGATGCCCAGCAGTGAGACGCCGCGCAGGATAAACGGCAGGACAGTCGTCTCCAACTTTATGCCGCTGGCGTTACCAATAGATGCAATATTACCCCAAGGCCTGACAGTACGGGTCAGCCAACCCAAGGTATCGCCGCCGACGTTATCCACCGCCCCGCCCCACAGACCTTTTTCCAGCGGTCGGCCACCCATCTCGAAGCTGTGTCGATCTATAAAATCCGATGCCCCTAGTTGTCTCAGGTAATCATGCTGATCAGACTTCCCGGTCAAAGCAACCACTTCGAAGCCTTTGGCGGCGAGCATATCGATCATAATACTGCCGACGCCACCGGTAGCTCCAGTGACGATCATAGGCCCCTGCTCGGGACTTTGGCCATTGCGTTCCAGGCGGATCATTACCAACGCTGCCGTAAACCCCGCCGTGCCAATAGCCATTGCATCACGTAGCTCAAGGCCGTCCGGCAACGGGACCACGCAATCGGCTGGTACCCGCGCCATCTCGGCAAAACCCCCATCGCGAGTCTCGGAAAGGCTACTGCCACAGACCAGTACTGAGTCGCCCTCGTTAAAGGATGGGTTTTGCGAACTTTCAACAATGCCGGAAAAATCAATGCCGCCATTGAGTGACGGAGCCCTCAGAATCTTTGCCGTTCCGGTCGCGGCCAGCGCATCCTTGAAATTGATTCCCGAGAAAGCGACGCGGACGACGACATCGCCCGCGGTCAGATCATCGACCTGCATCTGTTCAAAGCCTGCACTGACGGCTTTTTCCTGTTGGTGTATCCTGAAAGCCCTAAAAGACATCTTTCGTAATTCTCCTTTCATTTTCTGCAGAAAAGACCAGAATCGGGTTCGGCAATAACAAAGGGCTAATTTTAACGCCGTCGCGACAGCTAAGCACAGTCAGACTGCCCCCTACTGTGATTTCACCCTGGGGGTATTGAGTTGATTGCGCTTTCACCCCACCAAGGAGCATAAAACCAAATGGAAGAAGAAACCCTGTTCAGCAAGATCGTCGAGGGAGAAATAAAGGCCGATATCGTATTCCAGGACGACCGGGTCACGGCCTTTCGTGATATTCACCCCCAGGCTCCGACCCACATCCTGATCGTGCCCAACCACGTAATCCCCACCGTCAACGATGTGTCCGCCGAGGATGAAGCAACGCTGGGCCACATGTTTATTGTCGCTAAAGGCCTTGCCCAGACCGAAGGGATTGACAGCGATGGCTACCGGCTGCTGGTGAACTGCGGCCGGCACGCTAATCAGGAGGTCTTACACCTGCACATGCACCTGCTAGGCGGACGACCACTTGGCCGGATGCTGCCCAGCAACAACTAAGCTGAAACTATCAGGAACGCCCCTTTTTTATCGCGTTCAAGTTGCCGTAACTCGATCCGGCGTACTTTTCCGGTGGTGGTCATCGGTAATTCACTGACAAACTCAATCTCGCGTGGATACTCGTAGGCGGCGAGATCGCGCCGAACCGCATCCTGTATATCCTGTCGCAAAGCGTCCGACGGGGCGTGATCCTGTGCCAGCACGATGAACGCCTTGACAATTTCACCGCGCAGCTCATCCGGGCTTTTTCGGCATCAAACCGACCGCCGTCATAGCCCAGCACGGGCTTGCCATAAAACCATGCCGGGATCAGTGCGTCGAGCAGTCCACCTGTCCAGGCCCAGTCTGCAGGCGTCCACATCAGATCATCAGCCTGAGGGAAGAAATTGTGCGACATCTCAAAACCAGACAGGTTACCCAACAGACACCGATGAGCGATTACCGCCCCCTTAGGGGGCCCGGTAGTCCCCGAGGTAAAAATGATGAGGGCCGGGTCATCAGCGGCGCTTTTGATCGTCTCGAAAGCATCAGCGCCGCGGTTTAATAAAGGCCAAAACCCCGCCTTCGGGTGGTCACAATTTATTACGGTATCCAGACCAGGCAACTCAGCGCGTAAGGACTGAACGCGATCAAGTCCCACTTTTGAGCAAATCACGATTCGGGCGCCGCTGTCCTGCAGTCGATACTGCAACGCGTCTGTTCCAAATAGAACCGACAAAGGAAGCGAAACCGCACCAATCTTCCACGCCGCAAGATGACACAAACCGGTTTCAACCCGTTGAGGCAAAATAATGGCGACCGGGTCTCCTGTCTGAACTCCAGAGCTCTGAAACGCATTGGCAAGGCGGTTGGAAAGTAAACGAAGATCACGAAAAGTGTAGCGTGCCGTTTGACCTGCACTGGTCTCACACAAAAGTGCCGTGGCGCTGGGTTTTCCGGCGTGTCTATCGCAGACCGCCCCGGCCATATTAAAGCCCCCAGGCACCTGCCAGCAAAATGATCGGTGGGCGTTTTCAAAGCTCTTCGTTTTAGGATCTACTAACGGTATCGGCACAACGTCTCCCCTTGCTGTGTGCCCGGTTTTGAGTCCCAAACCACGTAGAGTCTTGGCCTAAGCGGATTCTAACCAAGCGTGAGCCAGTCCATAGCTATGATCAAAGCGCGAGAAATAACTCACAAGATGCAGATTGGCTGGTCAGTACGTGGCGCACCGGAAACCTGCTAACCGGACCGGGGGTTAAGGCTTTATCGAGCACGGCCCGCTTAGCCGCACCAATTACTGGAAGAACAATATGCCTCGCTTGGCCGAGAGCGCCCGGACTAAGGCTGATCCGCTCAACGGGTTGAACCGGGGCTGTACTCGCCGCTACAAGTCGTGCGCATTCCTCGTTTTCGCGGCCACCGGGAAACAACGATGCGATATGACCATCATTACCCATCCCAAGAAAAACCACATCGAAAGGAACTCCAAGGCCAACCAAACGCTGTTCAACCTCGCTCAAGGCATTCTTTGCGGTAGTGTGCTTTGTCTTTAGACCGCAAAAACGAGCGGCTGCTGCAGGGCCTTGCAGTAACAGACTCCGAACCAGCCTCTCATTGCTATCGTCATCATCTATCGACACCCAACGCTCATCCACTAGAAAGATATGCACATTGGCCCAGTCCAAATGACACTGCGAAAGAACCGGAAACAAGGCGGTCGCTGTCCTGCCGCCACACACTCCCAAAGATGCCCAACCACGCAGCGCAAGAGACTGTTTAAGTATTTGCTCGAGTCTCGTCGCGGCAGCGCCAATGACTTGATGCCCCGACGAGAATTCATTCATTGAGGTTCGATGGGTCATCGGTAGACGCGCTTATCGACCCCGATTCACCACCGACCAAAGGCTGGCGAGTAAAAATAATACGATCGCCGCTACGATCATGGTCGGGCCAGTCGGGGTATTCCAGTAAAAAGAAGCGCTCAGACCGCTAATAATTGAACAAAGACCGACAATGGCAGCGATCACAGCCATAGATTCAGGGGTGCGCGACATTGAGCGTGCGGCAGCGGCCGGTATGATCAACATGGCGGTAATCAATAATGCACCAACGATCTTGATTGCCACCGCAACCAGCACTGCGAGGGCCAGCGTCAGTATAAGTTGTTCACGCCGGGCGTCGTAGCCACGGGCAGCAGCCAGATCGGTATTCAGCGTCACTAACAGTAAAGCCTGCCAGCGAAGCCTCAGCAGGATCAGCACCACTACCGCCCCAATCCAGATTACCGCAAGATCTAGTTGGCTGACGGCAAGAATATCGCCAAAAAGATAGGCCATCAGATCGACTCTTACCCCAGGGAGAAATGACACTGCCACAAGACCAAGCGCCAATGCACCGTGCGCCGCTACACCTAAGAGAGTATCCATAGTGTAGATCCGACCGGCCAGCGCCAGCACCCCCAGCGACATTGCGAGTGCTGCGACCAGCACCCCGACAAATAACGACAAAGAGAAAGCCAGCGACAATGCAACACCAAGGATTGCAGCATGCGCCGTGGCATCACCGAAATAAGCCATGCGCCGCCAGACCACAAAACAGCCCAGCGGCCCAGCCGCAAGCGCCAGTCCAATGCCTGCGAACGCGGCTCGAATCAGAAAATCATCCAGCATGGGTGTCTGTTGTGTCTGCGTGGTCATGACGGTGGTCATGTTCGTGACGATATAAAGCCAGCGCCCCCTCTGCGCCAAATCCAAACAGAGCCTGGTATTCCGGTGCAGCTGAAACCACGGTCGGCGTGCCCTCACAACAGACATGCCCATTAAGGCAAATCACATGATCGGATGAGCGCATCACGACATGCAGGTCGTGGCTGACCATCAACACAGCGCAGCCGATCTCCCCACGGACCGCTTCGATCAAGCGATAAAAAGAAGCCACTGCAGGTTGATCGAGGCCTTGCGTCGGCTCATCGAGCACCAACAGGGCCGGACGTATCAATAGAGCCTGTGCCAATAAGGCGCGCTGGAATTCACCCCCGGAAAGTGAGGTCATCTGCTCGGCGAGTAATCCGACAATATCAACTCGTTCCGCCATACGCTGGCAATCACTTTCCTGATGCGCTCCCGCCAGATGCAGCCAGCGAGAAACTGTCAATGGCATGGACCGGTCAATAGCCAGGCGTTGGGGCACATAACCAATGCTCACGCCAGCGCCACGGGTAACCACCCCTTCGGTCGGGGTTTGGGCGCCGATCAGGACCCGCAACAGTGTTGTCTTGCCCGACCCGTTGGGGCCTACGATCGTGACAATCTCCCGCTCGCAAATGGACAAATTGATATCGCGCAGGATACGTCTCCCACCAAAACGCATACCAAGGCCATGCGTACTGATCAGGCTCACAAAATCATACCTCCCGACAAGCGGCGCAGATGCCTTCGGCCTCAACGACGGTCTCCTGGATATCAAAGCCGATAGCCCGGGCGGCCTTGCCGAGTGTTCCACTGGTGGACTTACCGTGTGTTTCAGCCACCTGATGACAATCTTTACAGATCATGAATGCTGGCGCATGCCCTGGCTGTGGCTTGTTGCAGGCAACAAAAGCATTCAGTTTTTCAATCCGGTGTACCAGACCGTGCTCAACTAAGAAGTCCAGGGCTCGGTATGCCACGGGTGGCTGGGAGCGAAAGCCCGCGCTGGCCAGTTTTTCCAGGATCGTATAGGCGCCCAATGCGCCATGGGATTCTAACAGCAGCTCCAGCACTTTTTCCCGAACCGGGGTGAGGCGTAACCCACGAGTGGAACAAAGCTTATGCGCCGCTTCCATAGCGTATTCGGAGCAAGCACCGTGGTCATGCTCGACGAAAATCTGAGTCGACGTCGTTAATCGAGATTCTATTGGCATCAGTAAAGCTGCCCTGTGGCGAAGTGATTCCGCTCGACCCCACGATCCCATAGCACCCCAGGTATCCAAATCGATCGATAAATCAAAGAGCCTAATTCCAAAGGTCTGCCCCCTTTTAACAGCAACTCCAACACCCAGTGAACGAACGCTTGGCAGCAGTCATAATAGTTATCCGCCCGCACAAGCGACTATCTCTTGGGCAATGTTTTCCAATACCTGCGGATATAAAGTCATGCCAAGTTCGAGCTCGATACCCTGGGAATCTATTACCGCTGTACTTACCTCAGCATCTTGAAAAACGCTCGCCACCAGAGTTGGGTTGAACTGGGGCTCTGAGAAAACACAGCCGACCCCCAGTTCGGCTACTTGTCCTCTGATCTCAATAAGTCTGGCGGGGTTAGGAGCCAAAGCATCGCTAGCCAGGATTGATCCTGACGCTGAAATACCAAAGCGTTGCTCAAAATACTGATAAGCATCGTGAAAAACAATAAATTTAACTCCGTGTACGGGCACAAGCAGCTCGTTGATTCGAGCGACCGCTTGGGATATCTCCAGTGTCCCAGCTGCGGCATTTTGAAAATAAAGATCAGCGTTTGCAGGATCAATTTTAGATAATTCTGACGCCATCACACTAAGCCAGACTTTTCCATTCTCAGGATCCAGCCAGCTATGAGGATCGATACCGTTATGAGGATCGATACCGTTATGAGAATCGATACCGTCATGATCATCGTGGTTGGCAAAAGTAGCGCCTTCCCGATAAGGAAGTTCAACAGTACCATCGGCTTTCATCAATTCAACCACTTGAGCCTTGCTGGCGAGAATCTCAAGCCTGCGCTTCAGCCATGGGGTCAGCCCTTCGCTCACCCAAAAAACCAGATCGGCTTTTTCAAGCGCAGCGGCTTCCGATGGACGCAAGGAATAAGCATGGGGTGAGGCCCCGTGGCGGATAATAAGGTCGGGAACTCCTATCCCGGCCATGACCCGTGCTGCCAGTGAATAAACAGGGCCGATATCTGTCGCCACCCGCGGAGTCATGGCTGACACACTTAGGGTTGATGTTGCTAAAAAAATTGCAGCAACGACCCCGCAGATCCTTCTTGACGACTGCGCCTTACAAAATTCTGTTACCTGGCGTGCTGACGGCTGTGCAAATCTCATATGTAATATTATAACATTGCAAGAATTGACTGCACCTTCATTAGCTTCAAATGTTATTTCGTGTTCATTTCAGCAAACAGTTTTGCATCCCCTACTTCATGAGCATAAGTAAAATAAAAGCGCTTCTCCATCAAGTCGACAACTAACGAAGAACCGTTTCTACCGTTTCCCGTCCGGGTCACGAGAAAACTTACCCGGCTCGTGATTTTCGAATTGTCGGCGGCTCTGAATAGGTACTCACGACATCAGTGGCATTACTCCACCTGATAGCGCGCTACAGCTTCGTCATCCCATTCGATTCCATTTCCGACAGTCGTCGGTACTTGCACCTTGCCGCCTGAAGCTACTATAGGTTCACGAATTACCGGGCTGGCCCAGTCGACATACTCAAGCCAGTGGGCGTTGTTGGTCGTGGCCATAAGGTGAATGCTGATCTCTGGGAAAAGGTGAGTAGATATAGGAATGCTTTCAGCCTCCGCTAGGGTGACGGCTGCACGCCAGCCAGAGACACCGGCGATTCGCTGTACATCCAACATATAGAAGTCAGCCGCTTTGGCTTTCAGAGCTTTCTGGAATTCAAGTGGGTTGAGTAGATTCTCACCCGTCTGGATCGGGGTATCCACTGCAGCTGCTACTGCGGATGAACCGTGGTAATCATCATATCGAACGGGCTCCTCGATCCAGTACAACCCCTCTTCATCCAGTGCCTGACAGCGAAGAAGCGCCTCTTTTCGGTCAAGCCCCTGATTGAAGTCGCTCATCAGATCGATCGCGTCACCACAACTGCGCTTAACTGCGCGAACCACAGCAAGATCCTCTTTAAAAGTCTCATAACCCAGTCGCAGTTTGACTGCGCTGAAATCACCCTCAGTCAGTAACTCCTGCGCCTGATCTGCGAGTTTCTCTGGATCTCCCTTTTCGAGCCAAAGGCCGCAGCTGTTATAAGTCTTGACGTATTCTCTTGGATCACCTAATACCTTAGCTAACGAAAGGTCTTCAGATTTTGCCCGTATATCCCAAAGTGCCATGTCTAGCCCTGCGAGCACTTGGCCGAGGATACCGTGAACATCCAACAATCGAAGCCGCTGTCGCAGTAACGGGTCAACCTGCTCTGGGTCAGCGCTCATACCCCGCACCAGTTCTTCGATTGCAGCCACACAACCCATGGTTGGCTTTAACATCGATTTTAGAAATACAAACAGATAGGCATGGCCCGTCAGCCCGACATCAGTTTCCACATCAAGAAGAACCAGGGGTAGTTCGCCAATGGCGCCACTGGCTGTCACCGGTGGGCGCCTGAAAGGCACGAGAACCGGCGTTGTCTTAATATTAGAAATAACAATGGTCATATCACAATCCTTATTGTGCGTGCTGAATACGTCGACCCATCAGCCACAGGCTCGATCGGTCAAATACTAAAGCGCAGCCTGATCCGCACCTCAATCGTTCTTCGCCGCAGTAACAGCGAGATAACTTAGGGCGAGCGTTCAGTTCCCTTGGTGAAATGGGCTGGTTACCAGTAACTCAGAGCATCGTTATAAAGACTGTGAAGATCCTGTTCACTTACTGGCCGCGGCGCCATTAACAACAGGCGCTGCTGAGTCGCTGCTGCCTGAGCAAGACCCGTCACGTGTTCCTGGCTAAAACCGACGCCACTGATCCCGTTGGGTATGCCGGTAACCTGCATCATCTTTTGAAGATGGCGCGCCAGTAACTCTCCACTTTCGGATGCGACAACCTCTTGAGTGTCTGCGCCCAATAAGCGGGCGCCCTCAAGATGCCGCTCGGGACAGCCGGTTACGGTAAAACGATAAGCGGCAGGAGCATTTACGATCACCGACATGCCGTGCGGACAAATAGGCTCATCATGAGGGTATCCCTCGGGGAAGAAATCCGACACCCGGCCTGATACCGGGTAGGACATCGCGTGTGGTAAATGGCAACCGCCATTGCCAAAAGCCATACCAGAGAGCGTCGCCGCGTACATCATGCCGTGGCGTGCCTCATGGTCTGAATCATCGTTTACGGCGCGCACCAGATACTCGCCGCACTGACGCAGCGCCTCACGACAAGCCATGTCGCTCCAGGGGTTGGCTCCCTGGCTCATTGGTCGAGCTGAGGCATCCACCGGCGCCGGGCGTGAACTGAAAGGCTTGGCCGTCAGCGCCTCCAAGGCATGGCTGATTGCATCGAAACCGGTCGCGGCCATGACGCTCGGAGGCAATGTATCAGTCCAGCGAGGGTCGACAATGGCCCGATCGGGCAGCATCGACCGTGAAGCAATCCCAGTCTTGCACTCGATCTCCAGCAGATCGAACACTGCGATGCCGGTGCACTCACTTCCTGTACCGGCTGTTGTCGGACAAGCCAGGTGTGGCTTCAGCTTACCTGGCACTGGCAAGCCCTGACCGATTGGCGCATTCACATAAGCCATGAAATCGGCCGGGTGGGTGCTGTACAGATTGGCAACCTTGCAGGTATCCATCACCGAGCCGCCTCCGATCGAGATAAAGCCATCGAAATGATCATCTGCCGCAAACTGAATAGCCTCACGAAATGACTGGTCAGTTGGCTCTACCCGAACGGTGTCATAGACCACCGGATCAAGACCTGCACCGCGAATAGCGGTCATGGCGTCGGAAAAAAGAGGCAATTCAGCGACGCGCCTGTCGGTAAACACCGCCACGCGACTGATCCCAAGTAATCGGGCTTCCTGGCCCACCTCGTCAATAGCACCAGGGCCAAAACGCACCTTACTGACGTCAACCGAAAAAAGCTGATCGCCTCCGGGGGTTAACTGGTAATAATGACAGCAGGCCATGTTTACCAATAGTTCCGGATAGCTCTCAGGATTCCTGAGATTTAGCTAGCGCTTGTTCGATATCCCAAAGAATATCGTCCAGGGTTTCCAGTCCCACGGACATGCGAACCATGTCCGGACTCACCCCTGCGCTCGCCTGCTCTTCTTCGTTAAGCTGGCGATGCGTCGTTGACGCTGGGTGAATCACTAACGTCTTGGCATCTCCTACATTCGCCAAATGACTCAAAAACTGTGCGCTTTCGATAAACCGGATGCCCGCCGCCTGTCCACCTCTAATACCGAAGGTCAGCACGCCGCCAGCGCCTTTGGGCAAATACTTTTGTGCCAGTTGATGATACGGGTTGTCTGGCAGACCTGCGTACTTGACCCAGGAGACCAGAGGATGATCGTCAAGGAACCGTGCAGCCGCCAGGGTATTGGTGCAGTGACGATCCATGCGCAGCGGTAATGTTTCCAGCCCCTGCAGAAAAAGAAACGCGCTAAGAGGGCTCATCGACGGCCCCAAGGTACGCAGGGTTTCCATGCGAGCCTTGGTCACAAAACCGAAATCACCAAAAGTTTCGTAAAAACGAATGCCGTGATAACCCTTTGACGGCTCGGTCATGCTGGGAAACTTGCCGTTATCCCACGGGAATTTTCCGGATTCAATAACGGCACCGCCGATCGAACTGCCGTGGCCGCCGATCCACTTGGTCACCGAGTGCACTACGATATCAGCCCCGTGCTCAAAGGGACGGCACAGGTACGGGGTGCCAAAGGTATTGTCGATCACCAGCGGCACGCCAGCATCGTGGGCAATCTTGGCGACAGCTGATATGTCGAGCACATTGTTCAGCGGATTACCGATGGTCTCGGCATATACCGCCTTGGTTGCTGGTGTAATGGCCTTTGCAAAATTCTCCGGATCATCCGGATCGACAAAATGAGTATTAATACCCATACGCCGGAAAGAGTAATCAAACTGGGAATAGGTGCCGCCATACAAGGTACTGGCAGAAACCAGTTCATCCCCAGATTCCAGCAGAGTCAACAGCGCAACCATCTGTGCCGCCATACCTGAGCCGACTACCAATCCTGCCCGGCCACCTTCAAGTGTTGCCAGGCGTTCTTCAAGCATGGCATTGGTCGGATTCATCATTCGTGAGTACACATTGCCGAAGGTCTGCAGGTTGAAAAGGCTTGCTGCGTGATCAGTGCTGTCAAATACGTACGAGGTAGTCTGGTAGATCGGAGCCGCACGAGCGCCAGTTGCGGCATCCGGCAATTGCCCGGCATGCAGGCACTGAGTTTCGAATCCAAATTCGCGATCAGCCATAATATGTCCTCAATAAACCAGCCACTTCGGGCGTTTCGCTGAGATGACCCCTGTAGATACGCCAAATAGATTCAGCCCACCCATCAGGCGGCCGTGCTCAATCTTTACACAATAATCCATCACCACGCCGAGCCCGCCCTGACGGGCAATATCGGCAGCTTCATCGTTGATAAGCCCCAATTGCAGCCAGAAAACCTTCGCACCGATTGCAACAGCACTGTGCGCCAGTGGTGGCGCCAGTTCGGCACGTTGAAACACATCCACTATGTCAATATTGATATCGTCTGGAATATCTTCCAGCGAGGGGTAGCAACGCTCTCCAAGTATCTCTTTGTAGTTCGGGTTAACCGGAATAATCCGGTAGCCATGGTCTTGCATGTACTTCGCTGCAAAATAGCTTGGGCGCCACCAGTTGGCCGATAAACCGACAACCGCAATGACCTGACTCGCGCCTAAGATTCTACGCAGCGTCTCAATATCGGTACTCACTCAACTTCTCCTGTTTTTCGAGCACTCGTATGTCGCGACGGTCAAAAAGAATTTCACGTTTTTCTCAGATCGGCCTGGAATTATTTCGCTAGCTCATAGCTCAAGGTGGTCATTTCCTATCCTCAAGTAGATGAGGTGTCAGAAAAAGTTTAACACCCGAATGCTTTGGCATTGTATTGGCTGCCAAAAGAATGTTCGACCCGTGCAACCGTGCCAACACCAAGGGTCAGCCATCCGGCCGGTACCGCCCGGCCAGGGTAGCCGCCATCGAATCGAACAGAATTTTCCGGCACCAGGATATTTTTTATTAAGTGGGCAGGAGTGGGCGGTTGTGGGCTTTTGACCACTTCTAATCAAAATGATTAATATCCGAAACTTTTAAGCAATACAAACATCTGAATTTAATCTATTTTCTATCCTGATTTATCGATTTTCTTGACTTTATGGGATATTGCCCATATTGGGTTTGTTTTTTTTTATTTTTTTTATAACTATTTACAGCATACCAATTATTCACTAATGTTCAACTGATGTTCAATAAGATGTGCGCCCAGGAACTAATGATCAGAACTGTTCCAACAACAGCCTGACATTTACGAGGGAAAATCAGTGCAGACACAAGACGCGTCAGGCCCGCAGGAATCTATCCGCAGACTATTAAGTGAAATCGAAGATTTCTGCCGCTCTAGCGATATGGCCGAAAGCACATTTGGCCGCCAGGCTGTCAACGATGGAAAACTCTGTCAGCGCCTGCGCACCGGCAAAGGCATAACTCTGAACACTGTGCAGAAGATACAGAATTTTATACATCGCAACGGCGCAGCTGTAAACCCGCTTAACCTGTCCCCTGGCCCACGAGCCTACACCATGGGCTCGACCATCAACGGTGATGCCCAGACTAAGAGCCAACAACAAGCCAAGGCTGCACAAGTGCAGACGCCGACACCTGATCAGTCCGATTCTTCGAAAAGACGCCCGTTTCGCTTCTACGATAACCGGCAGAAATATCTGGGGTTCGTCAATACCTGCGATGAGAAATGGAAGGTTGCAAAGCGCGCTGCGCATGAACTGCTACATGTCCAACCGGTACCTCCGGCATTACGCCTTTTCGACGCCGGGGTGGGCGATGGATCTGTTCTGAGTTATCTGTTGCGGGCTACTCACCAGAAATTCCCAACAATTCCGTTTTTCGTAGTCGGTAAAGAAATCAGCCTCGAAGATGTCAGGCTCTGTCTTGATAATCTTCCGGATCGATTCGCCGAACACCCTGCAAGTGTTATCTGTATCACCAACTTGTTTTACAACGAAGCTCCGTGGCTGATGCCGGGCAACATGGCAGCGGCTGCAGCATTGAACTGGCATGAGATTTCCCTTCAGGGCTCCTCAGCACAGGAGTACGGCGAGCAGTTACGTGCCATTGATAAAATTCTGGTAGATGGCTGGGAGGTAAAGGTCAGCGAGAAGACCGGAAATCCGCGCTATGTTCGGCCTTCGGTATTGGTAATTTTTCGCGAAGATAACCGCTTTCTTCTGGACTCAGTCATACCACGTCGCGGCCAGGTCTCAGGCGACTACGACTTGATCGTCGCAGCCCAGCCCTGGCGCGCCCGCATGAGCGCTCAGTTCAAGGTTGAAAAGGTCCTCGCACCACTGATTCGCAGCCTTGGGCCTGGCGGCCGCCTATTGGCTGTGCAATCGGCAGGTCAAGACCCGGGAATGGAACTGGTCAACTTGATCTGGCCTGACGAGAATCCTTTTCAGGTCAATCGACATGACCTGCTTAAAGCACTCAAAGACAGGTTGGGTCGTGCAGCTGCCAACTACAACTTTAACGCCGGCTCGGACAACAAATCGATACTGCGCTTTGAAATGAAAACCCTGCCTACAGAAATCGCTGAGAGTATTGGTACCTCCACACTATTTGCAGCCTGGAATGCATCAACTTACGTCGCGCAGATCGAGGACGACCGGCTTCAGCCAGCTGTTGCTTCGGGCGCGTATCTTGAGGCTACGCAACAGATTTTGCATAAACACAATGGTCTGTGGTTTAACGATGAAACTTTCGTCGTCTCCCGGCGGCGCAATTCACTGTCGCACGGGCCAGCGCAATCTTCTGTTAAGAACAGCATTTCTTCTCCGACCATAGGTGACAGCTCTGGAAAATCCTGATAATGAAAGATAACTACTATTTTGATAACGCAGCCACTACGCTGCCAAAGCCTGAGCCGGTATATCAGTTTATGGATCAATTCTTCCGCAGCCATGGGGTTAACCCGGGCCGGTCAGGGCATCAGTTAGCGGTAGAGGCTGAAATGATGATCATCGAGACCCGGCGCCTGCTGGGCGCATTTTTTGGGTTTGGTGGCGACCCGGCCCGAGTGACCTTTTCACAAAATGCCACAGACTCGATGAACGCTGCCCTTTCAGGCATCTTGAATCCGGGCGATCACATGATTATCACCCGCATGGAGCATAACTGTGTGCTCCGCCCCACCAATCACTTTGAGCGCGATCACGATATTTCGGTGACGCGAATCGGCGCTGACGGTGCCGGTTTTGTGGATCCTGACGACATTCGCAAGAGCATCCAGCCCAACACCCGTGTGGTGGTTGTCAATCATGCATCGAATGTCATGGGTTCCCTTCAGGATGCCGCCGCTATTGGCAAGGTTGTCCGTGAAACTGATGCGGTGTTCATACTGGACACTTGCCAGACTGCTGGTGTCGTTCCGATTGCGATGGATGAATGGGGTATCGATGTGCTGGTATATACAGGTCACAAAGGACTTTTCGGGCCCATGGGTATCGGCGGTATGATTGTTGGCGAAAATATCGAGATTCGCCCGCCGCGTACCGGTGGCACCGGGGTAAATTCGATCTCCCCTTTTCAGCCGGAAGAATACCCCTATCGGATGGAAACCGGCACCCATTGTCTGCCGGGCATTGCCGGCCTAAACGCTGCACAGAAGTGGTTTGCCGAGCTGGGTAGATCACACGGCGGCGATAGCTCTGGTTCCCACGGCGAGATCTGTGCTTTTGCCCTGGCTCATGTGCATGCAAGCGAAACCAGTGCAACCCAGCACCTCATCGACGCCTTCAGTGCGATCGATTGCGTAAAGATCTACGGCCCGGGGGCAGGACAGCCTCGAGTTTCAACCCTGTCGATCAACATTGGTGAACTGCCTGCGGATCAGGTGGGGGCTATGCTCGATGCCGACCACGCAGTTTGTGTCCGACCGGGGCTGCACTGTGCGCCCGATGTACATGAGATCTTAGGCACCGTCCCGCAAAATGGAACAGTACGGTTCGCGCCCGGGTACTTTACCGACTCAGAAGACCTAAAACAGGCTGTGGAAGCGGTGCGATCAATCGTAGAAGACTAACGAGCGATAGCTCTGATTATTTTTTACCCGCTTAGACGTCGTATGGCGACAACACTGGGCTGAATCAAAAAAGTTATTGGAATCACGAATCAGGATTACTTAATGAAAGCAGTTGACAGCATTATTGACCTCGTGGGGGATACCCCCCTGGTACGGTTGAACAACATCGTCGAGCCGGGGATGGCGACCGTGTACGCAAAGATGGAAAACCTGAATCCATCAGGCTCGGTGAAGGATCGCATGGCGATCAACATGGTAAAGCGGGCTGAAGAAGCCGGGCTGCTCAAACCAGGGGGCACCCTGGTCGAGAGCACCTCGGGCAATACCGGGCTGGGCCTGGCAATGGCAGCCGCCGTTAAGGGCTACCGCTGCGTCTTTACCATTCCTGACAAGATGAGTCAGGAAAAAATTGACATGCTCAAATCCTACGGCGCCGAGGTGATTGTCACGCCGACCGATCTGGATCATCACCATCCAGACAGTTATGTTGAAGTCGCAAAACGTGTCGCGCGAGAAACCCCGGATGCTTTTTATACAGACCAGTACTCAAACCCGCACAATCCTGAAGCCCACTACCTCACCACAGGCCCGGAGATCTGGGAAGCGACAGACGGCGAAATCGATTCTTTCGTCGCCGGCCTTGGCACCGGGGGAACCATATCCGGCGCTGGAAAGTATCTGAAAGAAAAAGCTGGCGAGGCTGGACGAACGGTCCGCGTAGTCGGACCGGACCCTTACGGTAGCATCTATAAAGAAGCCCACGAAAAAGGCGAGTGGAGCACCCCGTCGCTATACCGTGTCGAAGGTATCGGTCACGACTTTATGGTAGATACCCTGGATTTTTCAGTTGTAGATGAGGTCATCAACGTGAGCGACCGTGACTCGTTTCTGATGGCGAGACGTCTCGCCCGCCAGGAAGGCATTTTATCGGGTGGCTCAACCGGCACCGTATTCTTCGGCGCCCTGGAAGAGGCTCGAAAACTCGGCCCGGGCAAGATCGTTGTGGCGATCGTCTGTGACTCGGGGGATCGTTATATCAGCAAGTGCTTTAACGATGAATGGATGCGCGATATGGGCTATTTGGGTCCCGGCGTGCACCTGGGTACCGTACAGGAATTGCTCGACTTTCAGCAGCAGGAAATCGCCTTCGCTGACCCGGACGAAGCGCTGAAAGATGTCATCGCACGTATGGCAAGCGCCGGTATCTCACAAATGCCTATAGCCTCTGGTCAGGGCGATCTACGAATGATCGAAGAGTTGGACATCCTGCGAGCAGTCGCAAGCGGCGAACACACCCTGGAGGATGCCTCACGCGATGTTGCCAGGCCACTCCAGGGAAAGGTCGAACCGCACGAGGCGCTCAGTCATGTACAGCAGATTTTCGAAAACAACAATGTCGCTGTCGTGGTCGACGGCGGAGCCATTACCGGTATCATCAACAAGATCGATCTACTGGAATTCATCACCCAGAAAAACCGCCGGACTGCCTGACAGATCCATCGATAACTTCTGAATAACTGGAGAACTGCGTTGAAATTTGATACCAAGGTTGTTCGTGCTGGCATCAGCCCGGACCCCACCACCGGCTCTATCCTGCCGCCGATCTACGAAACTGCCACATACGTACTGCCCGAAGTAGGCCGGGATCTGGGCTTTGATTACACGCGTTCGTCAAACCCCACCCGCCAGGTGCTCGAGGACAATCTTGCTGCCATTGAGAATGGCAAGTACGCTATAAGCTTCGCCAGCGGCATGTCGGCTGTTGACGCCTGTTTCAAGCTGTTTTCCTCCGGAGACCACATTGTTTGTGGAGACGACGTGTACGGTGGTGTCACGCGCCTTTTGGATAACGTCATTGTTCAGCAGGGTCTTAGCGTCAGTTACGTCGATACTACCGACGCCGCTGCCGTGCGCGCTGCAATTACGCCTGCTACCCGCATGCTCTGGATTGAAACACCGACCAACCCGCTGCTTAAAGTAAGCGACCTGGAAGCCATGGTCAGTATCGCTCGCGAGAGCAACATTCTGCTCGGTGTTGATTCCACCTTTGCAACGCCGGTGTTTCTCCGGCCGCTCGACTTTGGTGCCGATATCGTCATGCACAGCACAACCAAGTACCTGGCCGGCCATAACCAGATCATCGGTGGCGTACTGATCACAAGCGATGAGCGGGTGTTTGAGAAAATGAAATATATTCAGAAAACCATCGGCGCGGTTTCAAGCCCATTTGACTGCTGGCTGAACCTCAGTGGCCTAAAAACTTTGCACTTGCGAATGAAGCGTCACGAGGAATCTGCAATGCAGGTGGCGCAGTTTCTCGAGTCACATGCCAAGATCGACCGTGTGCTCTACCCTGGCCTACCCTCCCACCCGCAGCACGCCGTGGCCAAGGCGCAGATGTCTGGCTTCAGCGGCATGATCACCTTCGAACTGACAGGCGGCACTGAGGCTGGCAAAACCTTGATGAATAACGTGCAGCTGTGTGGACTGGCCGAGAGCCTCGGAAGTGTGGAAACCATGATTACCCACCCGGCGAGCATGACCCATGCCGATGTTCCGGTTGAAGACAGGCGTAAACGGGGGTTGACCGATGGCCTGGTCAGATTGTCGGTTGGCATTGAAGATGTCGAAGACATCATCGCCGATCTTGAAAACGCACTGGAAAAAGCCTGACCATCGACGCATACATCGGCCGGGTCGTCAAAGCATCCGGGCGATGTAATTCCCTGAAAAACGTACCGCGACTTTGTCTCGCGACAGCACCCGGGCCGAAAGCGAGAGCTCTGCCCGCCCCTGACTCGCCAGAGCAGTGGTGAATGCCGCGGCAGTCGCATCGGCTGGCCAGCCACAGGTGGCACGCACTTTCTCTTCGGTACACGGCCTGGCGTAAGTTATCTCGCTATGAATCGCCGCAATATCCGCCTTAAGGCCTGTGGCTTCGCAGATCAGGGAAGTCATAGCCCATCCAGACAGTGTGCAAAGCGATGCCAGGGTGCCGGCAAAGGCGCTACGCTTGTCGTTGAAATTGATGGCCAAAGGTACCTCGAGAACCAACCCGGAAGCATCCACCCCGGCCGAGCGAACATCGAACTGACGCACCATAGGCACCTCCTCACGCAGGTAGGCGACCAGTTTCTCGAGAACCTGTTTATGGCTCACAGTTGCTGCCCAACGCAAAGAAACATCCTTCACTTGTGACGCCCAGGGTATGCTGGCGCGGCGCTGGCGCTGGCCGTGCGATTTCGGCAAGTTCGTAATACACTGCGCGCGAGATTAATGCATCCAAGCCGTCGCGCACACCGATGTAGGGGGCAGGCTCCCCGGTTCTGGAATCCTCCACGACACAGATTGCATGATCCGCTCCTGCAACAACGACGTCATTCACATTGGTGCGAAAAACCAGCCGCTGATCGTCAGGTTTACCCAGGCGCTCCATCTCAACCGCAACGAATGGCGCATCATCAACCTGGATGCGCAGTTTTTCCTGTGGTGATACCAGGAAGAATTCTTCATTTTCGCGGCGCAATACCTTAGAGAGTAAACGTACCAGTCGTGTGCGCTGTATTGGCGAACCCAGGTAGTGCCAGGTTCCATCACGAGCAATATGTAGGTCCATATCCCGCACCATCGGCGGCTGCCAAGACGCCAACGGCGGCAACCCGGCATCGCTCAAGGTAGCTGCGAAATGCTCCAATCGACCTGGCTGGTCGGATTCCACGAGACTCAGGAGGCGCTTGCCCTGACCGGCCGTGGCCGACCCGCAGCATCAATAGCCACGAAAGTGAACAGGCCCTCGGTCACCCGTTCTTCAGCCTGATCATGGCGGCGCCGGACCCAGGTTTCGACCTTGACGGCTACAGACGTTGTGCCCACCCTCTCCATGCTGCAGTAGCAACTCACCTGATCACCCACCTGCACCGGCAGGTGAAAGGTCATGGCATCCACCGCAACAGTGGTTACCCGTCCACCCGCAAACTCAAAGGCATAGGTTCCACCAGCGAGATCCATCTGCGCCATTAGCCAGCCCCCAAAGATATCGCCGTTCGGGTTGGCATCTGAGGGCATGGCGATGGTGCGGATCGAAGGCAACCCCTTGGGTGGATTGCTCATGAGGATTCTTCCCGCGGCTGGCGGCCCATACTGTAGAACTGATCGTTCGGACGCATCCCAATGAGGTTAGCCATCCGGTTGGACAGGGCAAAAAACGCCGCAATCGCGCCAATATCCCAGATATCCTCCGCATCAAAGCCATGTCCTCGCAAATTGTCATAATCCGCATCTTCCAAGGCAGCCGAATCACGCGCTACTTTGTCGGCAAAGATCAGCATCGCCTTCTGGCGTTCGCTGATGTCTGCCTTGCGGAAATTAATCGCGACCTGGTCAGCAACCAGCGGGTCACGCGCGTAAATGCGCAGGATCGCGCCATGAGCGACCACGCAGTACTGACAATTGTTCGTGCCTGAAGTGGAGACCACGATCATTTCGCGCTCTGCCTTGGAAAGGCCGCCCTCGCGCAGCATCAACGCATCGTGATAGTCGAAAAATGCACGACACTCATCTGGTCGATGAGCAAGCGTTAAAAAGACATTGGGCACAAAGCCCGCTTTTTCCTGGACTGCCAAAACTCGGTTACGCAGATCCTCCGGCAGTTCTTCCAGAGTCGGTACCGGGTATCGACTGATCGGTTTGTCACTTAACATCTTTATCCTTAGCGTATAGCTGGTGTGTTTGTTCAGAATTCGCGGTGCAAAGCCTGCAAAACAATGAGCCGCCTATTCTACCGCTGTAACTGATGATAACGCCCGATCTAGCGTGCCCGTCGCAATCGCCCTGGCGCGACCGCTCAGTTGTCCAGCGAATCCAGGACTCGCGCGGGCTGTAGCGCTTCTCGCAGCGGATGGTAGACGAGGTTCGTATTCCGAAGGGCAAGTCTGTGCTGTCTTCAACGCACTGACCTGACTCCCGTACACTGCGTGCCGGGGCGAAGCCAGTCTTCGTCCCGGCATTTTTTTACCAAAACCAAGGAGATAAATCGTTATGACTGAGGCATTTCCGATCTGGGTACTGATAGCTGACTACATTATGGGAGTCATCATGTGGACCTTGATCGGACGCTTCGGCATGTCGTTGTTTCTACGCGAAGACACCCCATTTTTCTTTGCCCGCTTCTTTATTCGTGTGACCAACCCGCTGCTCCACCTGTTCAACCCCGTCACACCCAAGTTTCTGATCCGACCCCTGATACCTTTGTATGTGGCCTGGTTCTTTTTTCTTATCCGCTTCTACATCATGCCCTGGGCGCTAGGTTATACGGTTATGGGAATGCTCTCGTTTCCACTGGAGAGCGAATTCGCCAGCGCGCTCAACTACTTTGTCGGACTGCTGGTGAACTAAGTGACAAGCAAGCGCCAAGGGCTATGAAATCCCTGGCAAAAGGCGGTCCGCTGCTCTCGAGTTTAGGTGACGGCTGTATTTCCAGACGGGTTTGGGAGACTTAAAAGCGTCTTTACTACTCGCCAACAGCAGTTTGAATCGCGCCGCCCAATTCGCTGCCTAAAGCGTCCAGACAGAAAGATACGTTCTCCAGGCGGCTGGAATATCCCATAAGACCGATACGCCACACTTTTCCGGCAAGTGGTCCAAGGCCGGCACCGATTTCCAGGTTTTTCTCATTCAGTAATCTCGAGCGGATTGCTGCCTCGTCGATGTCAACTGGCATACGCACGGCATTGAGTTGGGGCAACCGGGCCGCTGGATCCTCGACCAGCATGTCGAGGCCCAGACACCGCAGACCCGAGACCAATCGCTGTGAGTTTTCCTGGTGTCGCTTCCAGGCTCTATCCAACCCCTCTTGCTTCAGCAGGCGCAGCGCCTCAGTCAGCGCAAAGATGCTGTTAACCGGTGCGGTGTGGTGATAGGCGCAGATAATTGGGTAATTGATATTCGCGAAGACGCTGAGGCAGTCTATAGGGTTATGGGACCCTAAATAGAAAACCTCTGGCCCCAAACTGCAGCCCCTTTAACTTCCTGGTCAGGTCGAAAACCCTATCGGCGAAAAACTTGCGCACTCAGGAAAGTTTTTCGACCTGCAGATAGAGCATTTCTAAACCCAGCGTTGCTGCGGCGAGCGCGGTAACCTCAGCCTGATCGTAGGCCGGTGCCACCTCGACTACATCCATACCGACAATATCTAAACCCTTGAGGCCGCGTAAAATCTGCAGTGCCATATTGCTGGAAAGGCCTCCGGCCACCGGCGTGCCGGTGCCGGGAGCAAAAGCCGGATCCAGGCAATCGATATCGAAAGTCAGATAAACCTTGCGCTTGGCCACCCGGTCGCGAATTGCCTGCGCAACCTTTACTGGCCCGTGATTGTGCACCCAATCAGTATCGAGCACGGTGAAAGCGTGCGTCGAAGGTTCGTATTCTGTCCGGATACCCACCTGTATTGAGCAATCAGTATCAATCAGGCCCTCTCTAGGCGCGCATCGAAACATTGTGCCATGATCGAATTCGGACCCCTGCTCATAGGTATCGGTATGCGCATCAAAGTGAACCAGGGCTAACTCTCCATGCACCGCATGATGCGCCCGCAACAACGGCAGAGTAATGAAGTGATCTCCGCCGAAGCTAAGCAGTGTCTTTCCTGAGCGCAAAATATCCGTGGCCCGGTCCTGGAGGGACTGGGTAAACCCGGCACTGTCTCCAGGCGCATAAGCAAGATCGCCACAGTCGATGACCTTAAGGTGATCCGCGAGCGCATAGGGCCACGGCCAGCGTGCCTCTTCCCAGCGAAGATTGCCAGAGGCCTGACGTATCGCACCCGGGCCACTACGAGTACCAGCGCGTCCGGAGGTGCCTAGATCATACGGCACGCCCAGAATGGCTACATCTGCCTTATCGTGCAGTGGGTCATCACTCAGCGGGCAACCAAGATAACCAAACAGGTTGGCATAAAGAGAAACATCGTCGTACATATCGGTATCAGCCACTACATTATCCCTGTTTGACTCAATGATCGGTTCCTAGTGTAGTGAAGCCTGACTTTGGGACACAAGTTTTCGCCCCGTTTTGGAGCGGACGAATGGATACCAAGCGCAGTCGTTACCAGTACAGATAAGCGCCGCCAGCATTTAATTTCGCCCTACGGGAGGATAGTGAGCCAAAAACTCCGCTATTGAGGTGTATAACCTGGGGGCATCAATCCAAAGGCCGCAGATCATCAATGACCTTGCCGTCATTTGGCAAGGCGCCCTGTGCAAAGAGTTCTACCTCGCCTCGCAACTTGCACACCTCTCGAATGCTGGCTGCAAACTCCTGGGCAAGCCCTGGCGAGCGCTCCGCAACTCCGGTCAATTCACAGCGAAAAGTCATTTTGTCCGCATTGTCGACACGCTCAATAACCAGCCGAGCCCGGGTGATCTCCTGATGGCGAGAAACAACCTGAGCAACCTGCGAGGGGTGCACAAACATGCCCCGGACTTTGGCGGTCTGATCGGCCCGCCCCATCCATCCTTTGACGCGCTGGTTGGTGCGGCCACAAGCGCTAGCACCATCCATAAATGCAGAAAGATCCCCGGTGGCGAAACGAATCAGCGGGTACCCTGGCTGCAGCGTAGTCACCAGCACCTCGCCCACCTCTCCTGGCGATACCGGATCACCTGTTCCGGGGCGGACAATCTCTACTAATACTTGCTCATCCAGAATCAAACCTTCGCGGGCTGGGGATTCGTAGCCGATCAGCCCCACATCCGCTGTGGCATAAGCCTGCAGTACATCCACGCCTTTAGTCGCCAACTCCTCACGCAAACTTGTGGGCAAGGCTTCGCCCGAGACCAGTCCAATGGCCAGGGGGGAAAGCGACACGTCCATCTCGTCGGCTTTGTCCAGCAGGATCTTGAGAAACGAAGGAGTTCCAACATAAGCTCGTGGGCGTAAATGCGCCATCGCCCGCACCTGTAGCTCACTTTGCCCCGTACCCGCCGGAAACACTGTGCATCCCAACGCATGGGCTGCGCCTTCGAGCATGAACCCCGCTGGCGTAAAGTGATAAGAGAAGGTGTTATGTAACAGATCTCCTTCCCGACACCCAGCTGCATACAAGGCCCGCGCTATGCGCCAGAAATCGCCGCCTGCGCCCTGGGGCTCAAAAATTCCACCCGGTGAAGAAAAGACTCGAGGTAGGGTATGACCAGAAAGCGCGCAGTATCCACCCAACGGCGGGCTGTCTGCCTGCGCTTGCGCCAACTCGGACTTGCGCGTTACCGGCAGTTTTGCAAGGGCATCACGCGTCTTAACGGCGTCAGGATTAACTTCCCCAAGCAAGGCCGTATAAGCCGGGACTTCACGCTTGGCATAGCGTAATTGCTCACGCAACAACTCAAATTGCTCGGCCTCACGCTGTGCCACATCGCGTGTTTCCAAAGCGTCGTAGTATTCGCTCATCTTAATCTTGGGGTTTGATGTTGCTCGTACTTGAACAATTCGGATGACATGCGGCCCGGGTTCAAGAGCACAGACTGTGTGCCGCTATTAACTCAACCAGCGCTTTCTCCGACGATAATGTTTTACGTTCCTGAAACTCTTTCTTTCTCCGCCGCTAACCCCAAGATAAAACTCTTTTACGTCCTGGTTATCCAGCAGTGTTTTGGCATCGCCATCCATGACGACTCGGCCATTTTCAAGAATATAACCATAATGGCAGTAACGCAGCGCCATATTGGTATTTTGTTCTGCCAACAGGAAGGTGACCTGCTCTTTCTGATTGAGTTGCTGCATGATTTCACAGATTTCTTCAACCAAAGTCGGTGCCAACCCCATCGAGGGTTCATCAAGCAGTATCATTTTTGGCCGAGCCATCAAAGCCCGCCCCACTGCTGTCATCTGCTGCTCCCCGCCAGAGGTATAGCCGGAGGTGCTGTTGCGCCGATCCTTGAGGCGAGGAAAGTAACTATAAACCAGTTCCAGATCATCGCGGATCGAAGACGCACCATCGGTACGTGTGAACGCGCCAGTCAGAAGGTTTTCTTCCACAGTCAAATGTTCGAAGCAGCGGCGGCCTTCCATGACCTGAATCACGCCACGCTTTACCAACTGGTTAGCTGAAAGACCCTGAATAGATTCGCCGCGAAACTCAATGGTTCCTTTGGTAATGTCGCCGCGCTCCGCCATCAGCAGATTGGATATCGATTTGAGCGTAGTTGTCTTACCCGCTCCGTTGGCCCCGAGGAGGGCAACAATGCCCCCCTCGGGAACCTCGAGAGATACACCTTTTAGAACCAAAATGACATGGTCATACACAACCTCAATGTTGTTCACACTCAGCAGCGTTGCTGCTTTTTCGTTCAAGGTTGCTTCCATGAGATTCTGGCCTGTCCTGGTTAACTAGTTAACCGCAGTCCGAACCCATCGACATGCCAGAACGCGGGGTAATGCCCTTCTCTTTTGCATACGCAGCGGCAGAGGCCTCGATCATCGGTCGGGTAATATCCTTCATGGGCTCAACCCAATCGGTAATAAAGTGCCATGCATTTCCGTCCCACTGCTGGAAACGTGCTGAGCCACCACCCTCGTGATCGGCACAAGTAATCTTGAATGGCGGCAACACATCGGTCGCGCCCAGTTCAGCGATCCTTTCTGCCGTGAGATCAAGATTTTCCATCGCCCAGCGGAATTCCTCACCACTGATTGGCCCCACACCGTATTTCTCCTGGGCCTTACGAATCACCTCGGTCGTAACAATAGCCGCAGATACGCCACGAAGGTGGTACACACTGCCCACACGCGACGATGCAATATTACCTTTCATGACGCCATAGACATATTCAAAAATGTCATTGACAACGGGGAAATCAGTCCCCACGGCATGAAAGGTGGCTGCGATATATCCCTTCGCTGCAGCACCGGCTGGAATTGCATCTTCTTCAGCTCCGCACCACCAGACACCGATGATGTGATCCCGTGGAAAACCAATGCGGGCAGCTTCACGCAACGGCACTGTACAGGATATACCCCAGTTGCGGTTAATCACGTAGTCCGGCTGAATCTTTCGAATCTGTAACCACAGCGATTTCTGGTCGATACCAGGCCACGGTACTGGAATGTGAGTAACTTCAAATCCAAATTTCTCGGCCATCGCATTCCACACCGGAATGGTCTCAATTCCATACGGGTGCTTCAGATGAAGATTGACGATCTTCATACCCTTAAGTTTGTCAAGACCGCCTTCACGCTGGGCAATAAACTGGACTTTCGTCGTGCTCTGATTCCAGTAGTTGGTGATTGCCGGGAATCCCCAGGGGAACACCCGACCGTCGGTGGCGTCGGTACGACCGTAGCCCAGAAAGATCAGGGCGATCTTGTCGGCAGCAGCCCGTTCGAGCAAAGCGTAGGTTACACCGGTTGATAAGGGCTGAAATACTGGTGCACCTTTGGCGCCCTTGCCTTTAAGACGCTCGTAGCACTCTACGCCACGCTCGGTGTTGTAACCATAATCACACTCTTCCCAGACCAGTTTGATGCCATTGATCCCACCATCGCGGTTGTTGAGCAGAGTCATGTAGTCCTCCATTCCGCCAGCGAAGCCACTGCCGCCAGCTGCGAAGGGCCCGGTCTTATAAGTCAGCACCGGAATGAACTGCTCCTTATTTGGGTCTGATTCCTCAGCCGCCATAACCGGCGCAGCAAACAACGCCGACAGCGCTAGGCCAGAAATGAATGGGATTACTAATTTTTTAACTTTCATATTTCGCCTCCTTAGGTTTCTTACAACCTCGCAAACCTACTTTGCGAGAGCCAGTACAACATTATCACGTTTCCAAACACGTTTTTACGCATAAACCAGCAATTGCCGCTCCTAATGCGGGAACGGCCAAAGCCGAAGCTTCTCCTTCGCCGTCATCCACAATCTCGCAAGACCATGAGGTTCGACGATCAGGAAGAAAATAATCAATCCACCAAAAATCATATGTTCAATATTACTCAGCATTGCCGAAGGTATCTGCCCAGAAAATAGGTGCATAAGTTCATTGAGAATGATCGGTAAGGCCACGATAAAAGTAGCCCCGAGGAAACATCCAAGGATGCTCCCCATGCCGCCGATGATGATCATGAAAAGAACCTTGAGCGATACAAACAAGTCAAAGGCCGTGAAATCCACAGATTTAACATAGCAAAACGCATACAGTGCACCGGCCACACCGCCATAAAAAGAACTGACCGCAAAGGCAGATAACTTGGTATAGAGGGGTTGAATACCAATTACCTCAGCAGCAACATCCATGTCACGGATCGCCATCCAGGCGCGGCCGATTTCACTGCGTACCAGGTTCTTTGCAAAAAGGGTTCCGACCACCACGAACCCAAGGATCAGATAGTAATTATCCAAAGTGCTCGTTATCTGATAACCGAAGACGGCCATCTTGGGTGTATCAATGACCATGCTGGCCGCGCCCCCCACGAACCAGGAAAAAGTCGCAAAAACCCACTCCACAAAGAACTGGGCCGCCAGCGTTGCCACCGCGAGATAAAAGCCTTTGATCCGCAAACTGGGGCTACCCACAAGAACACCAAAAATCGCGGCGATCAAACCTGCCAGCAGAAACACCAGTATGATCGGTAGTTCAGGAATGCGAGAGGCAAGGTTATAGGCGGCATATGCACCGACGGCCATGAATGCCCCATGCCCCAGCGACAGCTGGCCAGTGTAGCCAGTTAGAATATTCAGACCAATAGCTGCGATAGACCAGATTAAAAGCGGAATCAGATAGCCGGCTATCACATGCTCAGTCGCTATCAGTGGCACGACCACAACCACAAAAATCAGCATCGCGACCACAGCCCAGCGATCCTGGCGAATTGGAAAAATCGCCATATCCTTCTTATAAGAAGTCTTGAACTGGCCAGTTTCTCGATAAAGCATAGCCTTTAGACTCTCTCTATGATCTTTTCGCCGAAAAGGCCCTGCGGCCTGGCAATAAGGAACAGCATTGCAATAAAGTAGGCAACCCACGACTCAATGCCACCACCGATAATTGGGCCCAGGTACACTTCAGCCACTTTCTCGCTGGCTCCAATGATCAGGCCGCCGATAATAGCGCCGGCAATTGAATTAAAGCCGCCGAGTATCAATACCGGTAACGCTTTAAGAGCAACCAGCGAAATACTGAACTGCACTCCTAATCGTTGGCCCCAGATCGCGCCCGCCACCAGTGCTACCATACCTGCAGTCGCCCAGACGATCGCCCAGATTAACTGCAGTGGTATTCCAACCGACATTGCTGCCTGGTTATCGTCTGCCACAGCGCGAAGTGCTCGACCGATTCGGCCCTTTTGAAAGAAAAATGCAAGGAAAAGCACCAGCACGCCACAGATAACCGCCGACCAGACATCAAACAAACTAATCAAGATATTCGTCGACTCTAATAACGACATCCAGGGAACGTCTGGTATGCCGATATCCAGGCCATGCACTTGAGAATCCCAGATTCCCTGCGCTAAGCCTTCGAGAAAATAGTTAAGCCCAATGGTCGCCATAAACAGAATAATCACCGGCTGAGCCACCAATGGCCGCAGCATAACCCGCTCAATAATGATGGCCAGGACTATCATCACGGCCAATGCGATCGCGATGGCGAGCCAGAAATTAACGCCCATCTCCAGGATTCGGACAAAAGTGAGCGCAGCAAACAATACCATCGCACCCTGGGCGAAATTAAAAACCCCTGAGGCTTTAAAGATCAGAACAAAACCGAGTGCGACAAGTGAGTACATCACGCCGGAGAGCAAGCCCGCAACCAGCACTTCGATGAAAAACGCCAACTCCATCGGCATGTTATTTACCCCTCAACTTGCACATCAGGTTAACTCGAGCAGCCCCTAGTGGGGCACTCCCAGATATGCGTCAATGACCTTCTGATCGTTACGCACTGCGTCGGGTTTCCCTTCAGAGATCTTACGTCCGTACTCGAGCACAATCACCCGATCGGAAATATCCATCACGATGCTCATATCATGCTCAATGAGCACGATGGTAGTACCTAATTCTTCGTTGACATCAAGAACAAAACGACACATGTCTTCTTTTTCTTCAAGGTTCATGCCTGCCATAGGCTCATCGAGTAACAGTATGTCTGGTTCGGCGGCAAGTGCACGACCAAGCTCAACACGTTTTTGCAGGCCGAAAGGCAACCGCCCAACGATGGTCTTGCGTACAGGCTCAATCTCCAGAAAATCGATAATCTTCTCTACTGCCTGGCGATGAGCAATTTCTTCGCGCTGCGCCGGCCCCCAATACAAACCCTGCATGAAAAGGTTAGATTTCATCTTCAGGTTTCGGCCAGTCATAATGTTATCTACGGTATTCATACCTTTAAACAACGCGACGTTCTGAAAGGTCCGGGCAATACCCTGTACAGCGGCCTCATGCGGGCGCATGCCTTGTCGCACCTCGCCTTTGTAGGTAATCGTGCCTTGGGTTGGCTGATACACGCCGTTGATCACATTGAGCGCTGTCGTCTTTCCAGCGCCATTTGGTCCAATGATCGCAACGACCTCGTGCTCAGGAACCTCGAAACTGACTTGGGTTAATGCCGTAACCGCGCCAAACGAAATACTGACGTTGTCGAAACCTAAGATAATATTATCGGCTTGTGGTTCGCTCATTACATAAACTCTAAAGACTCAGCTCGCCTTAGCCAACGGCTCAGTCTGTTGTTCTGCCCGTGACAAATCTAATATTTTCAGATCTGCGCTGACTGACCCCTTGGTGCCGTCCTCAAAAGTCACCTCAGACACAATGTCAACATGCTGCTGGTTAGAATACAGCGCATCGATCAGCCCTTGATATTTTTCCTGAACAATTCTCCTGCGTACTTTTCCGGTACGAGTCAATTCACCGTCATCGGCATCGAGCTCTTTATGTAATATTAAAAACCGCAGAATTTGAGATGAAGCCAGGTGTGAATCCAATACAAGGTCGCTGTTGATCTGCTGAATGCACTTCTGGATCAGCTTGTAAACGTCTGGGTGTGCTGCCAATTCCTGGTAACTCGCGTAAGATATATTATTGCGCTCTGCCCAGTTTCCGACAGCAATAAGATCAATATTAATAAAGGCGGCTACAAAATCGCGCTTGTCGCCAAATGCCACAACCTCTTTAATCTCAGGGAAAAATTTAAGCTTATTTTCCAGAAACTTTGGTGCAAACATAGCGCCATCGTTGAGTTTGCCGACATCCTTAGCTCGATCGATGATCCGCAGATGCCCTTCATCATCGAAGTAGCCGGCGTCTCCAGTATGCACCCAGTTATCCGACGTCTTGGTTTCGGCTGTCGCTTGTGGATTTTTAAAATACTCCTGAAACACCCCTGGACTGGTATACATCACTTCGCTGTTGTCTTCGATTCTGACCTTCACACCAGGTGGCGGTTTGCCAACAGTATTCGAGCGCACCTCGCCATCGGGCTGCATCGTGATAAAAACCGTTGCCTCAGTCTGACCGTATAGTTGCTTTAGATTAATGCCCAAAGAGCGATAGAAATCAAATAACTCGGGGCCAATAGCTTCGCCGGCGGTATACGCCAGTCGCACCCGACTCATGCCAAGGGTATTTTTTAAGGGGCCGTAGATGAGAATGTCACCAAGCCAGTAACGCAACCGATCAGCAACAGAAACCGCCCCACCATCCATCAGGGAGACGCCGACACGCTTTGCCACCGCCATGAAGTGATGAAACAACCAACGCTTTATGGCACCAGCATCTTCCATACGGATCATCACGCTGGTCAGTAGGTTTTCAAATACTCGCGGTGGCGCGAAATAGTAAGTTGGGCCGATTTCACGAAGATCCTGCATTACCGTGCTCGCGCTTTCCGGGCAGTTAACGCAAAACCCAGCCACAAAAGCCTGCGCGAACGAGAAGGTATTGTCACCTACCCAAGCCATTGGAAGATAAGCGAGTACCTCCTCATTAGCAGAAATATTATCGAAAGCAATACTGTTTCGCGCTGTCACCATCAAGTTGCTATGTGAGAGCACCACACCTTTAGGCTTACCGGTAGTGCCAGAGGTATATAGGATGACGGCAGGATCAGCAGGAGTGCCCTTATCAATCTGGGCATCTATCTCACCCGGATGCGCTTTAGCGAACTCCCGGCCACGTTCCATCAGGTCTTCGATGTTCACAACGACCTGGGGATCATAGCCGCGCATCCCTTTAGGGTCGGAATAGACTACCTTTTCGACTTGGGGATATTTTTCGCGTATCTCCAGCGCTTTATCGACCTGTTCCTGATCCTCCGCGAGAATAAAACGTGCCTCAGCATGCTCAACAACATACTGAATCTCATCTGCTGCTGAGTCTTGATACGCAGGTATCGGAATCCCGCCAAGGGCCTGGGCAGCAACCATTGCCCCATACAGGCGTGGGCGGTTATCGCCAATAATGATCAGTTTGTCGTTGGTGGTGAACCCCAGCTGAGCTAATCCACCGGCAAAGGCAAAGGCCTCCTCGGCAAAAGTATCCCAGTTCCAGGTCTGCCAGATACCATAGGCTTTTTCCCGCATCGCGGGCCGTCCAGCAGACTGCTTGGCACGCATTCTGAGGAGTTTTGGGAACGTCTGTGCCTGAGATTCTTTCGAATCTGTCATATCCTGCCTTTGCTCATTTGTTGTCCCGCCTCTCGAATCCTGACCCAGCAGGCCAGATGGGAGGCTCATTTTCCAGGCTTGGCCAGGAGCGCTTGCTCCGCTAAGCCTCGTTCATCGGGCTTAGTGTAGGATAAAAAATCCATCGGTGCTAACCTTGAAACCACATTTTTGTAAAGTAACGGTAAAATATTTGCAACCAATACCCCCTTGCTCGCCGGCCTTGAGTAACCTTCCGCCTACTTTCATAGAGCCAGGGCGCCCAGCAAACAAATGGGAGCAGATCAAGACAACCTCCAGACCCGGGCCATCCTAACGCTGGATGCACTGGATCACCTTGACCAAGGCATCTCCGTGTTTGACCAGTCACTCCGGTTGGTCAGTTGGAATCGGTATTTCACCCAGATGCTCGAATTCCCTGATGAGCTCGCGCAGATCGGCACACCGATCAAAGCCCTGTTCACATTTAACGCTGAGCGGGGTGATTACGGTCCAGGTGACCCTGTTGCTCAGGTGCAAAAACGCATGGAACTGGCGCGCCAGTTCACCTCGCATCACTTTGAGCGGACCCGGCCCAACGGACGAGTCCTGGAAATACGTGGCACACCGCTGAAAAGCGGTGGATTTGTAACCATCTATACGGATATTACTGACCGCAAACACGCCGAACATGCTCTGAGAGAGAGTCATGACCTGCTTGAACACAGAGTCGACGAACGCACCGCTGACCTGCACAATCTCAACCAAATGCTAAGACAGGAAATTGCACAGCATCAAAGTGCACAGGCCGCGCTGGTCGAATCACAAAAACTCAATGCCCTGGGCCAATTGACCAGCGGCATTGCCCATGATTTTAATAACCTGTTAACGATCATTCAGGGGAATCTGGATCTGATCGGCAACGACCCACAGCCTGATGTGGCGACACGTGAATCGCTACGCGCCGCGTCTGGCGCCTCGCGACGAGGCGCCGATCTGACTCGCCAGTTGCTGGCATTTTCCAGCCACCAGTCGCTGGCCCCAACGGCGGTACGCCCTTCTGAGCTTTTTGCTGACATCGGCACTTTGCTCAAGCGCACGCTGGGCGAGACAATTGAGGTGACTATAGACCCAGACCCGAGCACCTGGGCGACGCAGGTTGACCCGATTAGATTAGAGAACGCTATCCTTAATCTGGCATTGAATAGCCGTGATGCCATGCCCCAAGGCGGGCGTCTTTCCATTACCGTGACTAATGTCTCGCTCGCCATACGCCAGCCAAAAATCGGGCTTGGTCCTGGTGATTTCGTGATGTATGTGATTGAGGATAACGGTGAAGGCATGACGCCAGAAACTGTAGAGCGGGCCTTTGAACCCTTCTTTACCACCAAAGGTGTGGGTACCGGTACCGGCCTCGGCTTGAGTTCAGTATATGGGTTTGCCCACCAGTCAGGGGGGCAAGTACGCCTGACTAGCCAACCCGCCGTTGGTACCCGGGTTGAACTCTACTTACCCCGCGCGACTGTTGACGAGGACAGAAAACCACAAGTTGTAGCATCAGAAGTACCCGGCGGAAATGGCGAGCGCATCCTGGTTGTAGAAAATGATCTGGATATCCGTCATTTTATCTGTCGGGTGCTGGATGAACTTGGATACAAGACATTCAATGCGCCTGATGGACAACAGGCACAGCGCCTTGCCGAAATCCACCCGAATCTGGATCTGCTACTGACTGACCTGCTCATGCCCGGAGGAATTGATGGCGAAAGCCTGTGTCATCACCTGAAAAATACACATCCGCAGATTCAAACTCTGTGTATTTCAGGCCGGGCAACCCAAACCACTAATGCTGACGCGAATGGCATATCCATACCAATCCTGGCGAAACCATTTTCTGCACAAGAACTTGCCCAATCCGTTCACCGGGCACTTAAGCCAAAGCAGGTTGGCAACTCATTACCTAGCCCGCAAGCAGGTACATAACCTTGCCGTCCTTCGCTAATACAAGCAAACAGATCCTGATCGTCGATGACGAACATGAGATTCGCAACCTGGTGCAACGGTACCTGGGTCGCGAGGGCTTCGATGTGGTGGGCGCCGGTGATGGAACTGCCATGCACGAATGCCTCAGAGTGCGTCAACCGGATCTGGTCATCATGGATATCCGACTCCCCGGACCCGACGGACTGTCGCTGACCCGTGAATTACGCCGCAACAGCCAAATTCCGATCATTATGTTGACCTCCAAAAAAGAGATTATGGATCGAGTCATCGGACTGGAAAGCGGGGCCGATGACTACCTGGCCAAACCTTTTGACCTGCGTGAACTGCTGGCACGGGTCGAGGCGTTGCTGCGCCGGTCTGAGGAAGGCCGAACCACGGGGGCGAACAACCGCGGGGTGCTTTGTTTTTCTAATTGGGAACTGGATATTGGCCGGCGGGAGCTTCGAGATAGCGCCGGTAACGAAACAACACTGTCGGCGGCAGAATTTGATCTACTGAAAGTGCTTGCAGAAAACGCCAACCAGGTATTGAACCGTGATTTCCTGCTGCAGGTCACGCGCGGCCGACCAACAATGCCTTTCGACCGAACCATAGATGTGCGTATCGGTCATCTGCGGCGCCGACTATCAAATGGTGTGACTGATGGCAAACAACTGCTTAAGACGGTGCGCGGTGCCGGTTATATGCTAGCCAGTGAAGTAACCTACAAGGACCTGGCAGTCTGATGGGTAGTCTTAATGGTCCGTCCTGGGCTAAAGAGCCTGGCCAAAGCCCGTAAACCTCGATCTTTGCTGATTAGCCGGGCAAGTCCGCCCGATACGACCCCCTCCTAGAAGGGAATGTCATCGTCAAAATCACCATCTTGACCCCCGCTCCCGCTCCCACTGGCCGGCGCTGCCTCAGCCTGACTGTAATCGGGCGGTGAGCCGCCCTGCGAATCGCCACCACCGCGGCCACCGAGCATCTGCATCTCGTTAGCCACGATTTCAGTCGTATAACGCTCGTTCCCATCCCGATCTTCCCACTTGCGGGTCTGCAAACGTCCTTCTATATAAACCTGCGACCCTTTCTTAAGGTACTCACCGGCGATCTCAGCCAACCGGCTGAAAAAGACCACCCGGTGCCACTCGGTTTTTTCCTGGCGTTCGCCCGATTGGCGATCCTTCCAACTTTCAGTAGTTGCGATAGTCACATTGGCAATCGCGTTGCCGTTTGCCGAGTAACGAACCTCGGGATCCCGTCCCAGGTTGCCTACGATGATTGCCTTGTTAACACCCCTTGCCATGACTTTGCTTGCCTCCACATTCTGTTATAAACCTATCGGGACAAGGGTTTGGCCGCCGTGGTCAATATTGCCGCCGATCCCGCTCCCGCCACTCAATCAGGCGAGTATACCCCCGTTTCTACAACCCGTTGGTGTACGAATTACCCTTGACTTTTTGGCCGACTATTATTGACAAAACATCCACTTCAGGGGTGAACACACACCAAATACACCACCAGCAAAGTTGCAGCTCCTATCGATCAAATCCATCCAGCAACAGCTTTTTTCGAGTTCAATTGACAGTCACAAATAGAATCCGCCAGTATAGGCCCCAGCACGGAAAGAAAAAAATGAATACCGAGCTAATTCACTGCCGTCGACTAATATCAGTTTAAGAAAGGAGGCATACATGAGCGACGATGTCGCTGTTGAGGCCCGTGGTGTCTCGAAAATCTTCGGCGCATCGACAGATCAGGAAGTTAGGGCTCTGGATCATGTTTCTGTCTCGATAGCCCAGAACGAATTCTTCACCCTACTTGGGCCGTCAGGCTGCGGCAAAACTACCCTGCTGCGATTGATTGCGGGGTTCGAGCACCCAACCGATGGTGCAATCTTGCTCGAAGGTAAGGACATCAGTGCCTTGCCACCGTTTCAAAGACCGGTTAACACCGTTTTTCAGAACTATGCACTTTTCCCGCATATGACGGTTGCGCAGAACATCGGCTTTGGTCTGGAGATGCAGGGGCAATCTAAAGACGAAGTGGCAAATACCGTTGGCGCAATGCTGGTCCTCGTCAAGATGGAGAACCTCAAGAACCGGCGGATAGATCAGATATCCGGTGGACAGCAGCAGCGGGTGGCGCTGGCACGTGCGCTCGCGCCACGTCCTAAAGTCCTACTGTTAGACGAGCCACTTTCCGCGCTCGACCTGAAACTCCGAAAGGAGATGCAGGTTGAACTCAAACGACTACAACATGAAACAGGTATCACCTTCATCTTCGTCACTCACGATCAAGAAGAGGCGCTGACCATGTCTGATCGGGTCGCCGTCATGAACGAAGGCAGGATCCTGCAGGTCGGCGCACCACATGAGATCTATAACCGGCCCCACGATCGGTTCGTCGCCGACTTCATTGGAGACACCAACTTCATGCCGGCTGAAGTTATCGAACACGATGAGAGTGAGGTCCGGATACGACTACCGAGCGGTATCGAGATAACAGTCCCTGCGCCGCCAGGCCTGCCTCAGGGCAGCGAGGTCACGCTTGCCATACGGCCGGAACAAGCACGCATCGTCACTGACAGCGATGCCATATCGATTCAGGGTTCTCTGACCGATGAAATCTATATCGGCACCGATACCCAGTACCGTGTCGACATTGGGATGACCTCCCCCTTCGTTGTCCGGGTACAGAATGCCAATGGTGAAAGAGCACGTATTCCGCTGGGCTCTAGGGTCGGTATCGCTGTTGACCCAAGGACGATACAGATTCTCCAGGACTGAGCTATGAGCGCCGAGCAGGACAGCAGTACCGAGTCTTTCGAGAGCCTCGAAGCGCATGCGTACCAGCTAGAGGTCCGTCAGAATCTGCTGCTTTCCACACCGGCACTGATCGTTCTTTTCTGTGCTGCGTCTGGGCCTTTACTCATCATGCTGGTCTTTTCCTTTCTGACGCCAGGCGACTACGGAGGAATCAAATGGCAGTTCTCTACTGAGGCGTGGTTCCAGGTCGCCTTTTACCGGGATATCTTTGATGAGACTGTATCTATCGCAGACGCCCACCTCTCGATCTTCTGGCGCTCGGTCAAGCTGTCGTTCCTGACGACTCTGGTGGCTTTTGTGCTGGGCTTTCCCACCGCCTACTTTATTGCGACCCGATCACCGGAGACACGCAATCTCTGGCTCTTTCTGGTGACGATTCCGTTCTGGACAAACCTACTGATCCGTACCTTCGCCATTCTTGAAATCATCCGTAACCAGGGTCTTGTGAACACTGTTCTCATTGCACTTGGGGTGATCGATCAACCACTCGACATGCTTTACACCGACATCGCGATCCTGCTCGGCATGACATACGTGTATATCCCGCTCATGATCCTGCCGATTTATGCCTCGATGGAGCGCTTTGATTTCCAGCTGGTCGAAGCAGCTTATGATCTGTACGCGACACGCTGGCGGGTTCTGGTTCGTGTCATTCTGCCTCTGGTTAAGCCAGGCGTGATTGCGGGATCGATCCTCGTCTTTGTCCCGTCACTGGGCGCCTATGTGACACCACGTGTCCTCGGCGGAGGCAAACATCTGATGATCGGCAACCTGATCGAACTGCAGTTTGGTCAAGGCCGCAACTGGCCATTGGGCGCGGCACTTTCACTGACCCTGCTCGTCATCGTCATGGTGGCACTCATTTTCTATGTCCGGTCAGCGCAGAAAGAAGGTGGAGCCCATGGCCACTAGTTCACGCCCGTTCTCCATCAAGCGAATGCCGGGGTTCAGTCTGCTCGCCCTCACCTGCTTTTTTGCGCTCTACATGCCCCTTGCCCCACTGGTCGTCTATTCATTCAACGCCGGTGACAACATTGCACTGTGGGAAGGTTTGTCACTGCGCTGGTATGTCTCCGCGTGGGAAAACGACCTCGTCCAAAGTGCTGCGATCCGGTCCGTTGTCGTAGCCGTGATTGCGTCGGTAGTTGCGACTTCGCTGGCAACGATGGCCGCGCTTGGCACAACGCGCACACGGCCCTACCGGGGTCAGACTTCAATTTATGCGATGGTCAATCAGCCACTGATGGTGCCCGAGATTGTGACCGCAGTCGCGCTGTTGATCTTTTTTGCACTTATCAAGGAGTCAACCGGATACCATGGCTACGCTTACCTCATCAGCGCACACACCGCATTCTGTATACCATTCGCTTATCTGCCTATCCGCGCTCGTCTTGAGGGTATGGACCGTGTTCTGGAAACTGCTGCGGCTGATCTTTACGCAACGCCGTGGCGCTCATTTACAAGGGTTACCCTACCTCTATTACTTCCGGGTATTCTTGCAGGTGCCATGCTGGCTTTTGTGATTTCACTGGACGACGTGGTGATTACCGAATTCGTCAAATCGGCGGGCCAGGATACCCTGCCAACTTACATGCTTGGCCAGTTACGGCGTACAATCACTCCGGAGATAAACGCAATTTCCACTGTACTGCTGGGTGTTTCTGTCGTAATGGTCACGATCATCTTTTTCTTAAGTCGCAAGAAAGCCTGAAACTGGAAACAACGTATATTTCGACAATCACTACAAACCTAAGGAGGAGAAAATGAAGTTAATGTTCAAAGCGGTTCTCTCAAGCCTGATGTTGGTCTTCAGCGGCATAGCAATGGCGGCAGGGGAATTAAATCTCTACAACTGGGGTAACTACACAAGCCCAGAACTCATCGAGAAGTTTGAAAAAGAAACTGGCATCAAGGTCACCATCACAGACTACGACTCCAATGAAACAGCGCTCGCTAAAGTGCGTGCCGGGGGTCATGGATTTGACCTTGCCGTGCCTTCCCACAGTCATCTGCCTATTTGGATCTCTGAAGGATTAATCGCAAACCCGCGAGTGGATCAGATGCCGAACTTTAAGAACGTTGCAAAAGAATGGCGTAATCCTGACTGGGACCCGGGTCGCCAATACAGTGCGCCATGGCAGTGGGGAAGTGTCGGCGTTATGGTAGATACTTCTGTTTATGACGGCGACATCAACACTTTCGGAATCATTCTGGATCCGCCTGAAGAATTGATTGGCAAAATCAATGTTGCGCCTGAAATGAACGACGTCATCAGCTCAGCCCTTCTCTATCTTGGAGGAGAGGCGTGCTCAGGAGACAAAGAGTTGCTGAAAAAAGCTCGTGACAAATTGGTTGAAGCTAAACCCAAGTGGAAATCAATGGACTATGGCGTCATTGAGAAGTTCGCAGGACGTGATCTTGCCGCCTCTCTCTACTGGAACGGCGCCGCCTTCCGTGCACGACTTAAGAATCCTGATGTCCGGTACGGTTACCCGAAGGAAGGTTACTCACTTTGGGCAGATGCGGTTGTACTTTTAAAGGATGCTAGGAATGTCGAGGAAGCTAAAACCTTCATGAACTTCATCATGGCGCCGGAGAATGCAGGGCTGATGTCTGCGTTCGCCCGATATGCCAACAGCATTGTCGGATCAGAGAAGTACATGCCTGAAGATATGGCAACAGCCCCTGAGGTTGTTGTTCCGCAAGAGTTCATCGGAGCTGGGAAGTTCTATCCCACTTGCTCACCGGAAGTCCAAAAGATCTATACAGCAATCTGGACCGAACTCCAGAAGTAGCCAACCACACCCAGGCCGGCCTAGATGGCCGGCCTGGGTGATTCTTTTCCTTAATTATGAAAACCATGCGGGGTTTTCCCGTCACCCCTGACACACGAGTCCCCCGGGACGAATGGGATCGCGCTCCCTGGAACCGCTGGTCTTTTCAGCACATCCGCGAGATTCTGCCAACTGTTGAAGTCTGGCGGGGCAACGACTCCGTCTGGCAGTTTCAGCAAAATCCGACCGATCTTGATTCTGTAACCTTCACCAGCCACTCGGGCGAGTCCACCAGCGTAATCGACTGGCTCTTGCAGAACTATGCCGACGGCGTTCTGGTTATTCATCATGGCGAGATTCTCTATGAGCGCTACTTTAACGAGATGACCGAGCGCACGCTGCACCTGTCCCAGTCGATGGCCAAGTCCGTAACATCGGCAGTCGCAGGGATCTTGGTTGCGCGGGGTCTGCTTGATCCTGAGGAACGCATCAGCACTTACCTTCCGGAGTTGGAAGAGACCGGATGGAAAGACGCCAGACTGCGTCATGCGCTGGATATGACCTCTGGCGTACGTTATGTCGAGGACTATGAAGCACTAGACTCGGACATCGCGGCAACCGATGTCGCCTCCGGCTGGCGGTCCCCAAAACCTGAGATTCCCTACTTTCAGTGCATGTGGGACCAGATCCTGAGCCTCAAGGAAACCGTTCGTGAACATGGTGCAGCCTTTGAGTACCGCTCGATTGAGACCGATGTGTTGGCCCACTGCATGGAGCGAGTGACACAGACCCCACTTGCAGAACTCATCAGCCGAGAACTCTGGCAACCGCTGGGGGTACAGGAAAGTGCCTGCTTTACGGTGGATGCAGCAGGCTACCCGCTGGCGGATGGGGGTTTCAATGCCACGCTATGCGACTATGCCCGTTTCGGCCAGATGCTCTGCAACGGGGGTGTCGGAAACGGCCGGCAGATCGTGCCGCAGGAATGGCTGCTGGACACCTTCGACGCGAATCCATCGATTTTTTGCAATAAAAACAATATGGATCTGGACAACGGGGCTTATCGAAACCAGTTCTGGATCAGGGACATCGACCGTCGAATTCTGATGGCAAGAGGCGTTTTCGGACAGATCATCTATGCCGATATGGACAACAGTCTAGCTATCACCCGTCTTGCGAGCTGGCCCGAGTTTGTTTCCAGCGAGCGCAAAACTGATGATCTTCGGGCATTCGATGCCATCACCCATTTCCTCACGGATCAATAGCATGAGCGATCTTGAACTTTGTTACCTGCCTGCCACCGAAGCGATTGCCCGGTTCAAGGCCAAAACCCTATCCCCTGTTGAACTGCTGGAAGCGCTGATCCACCGAGCCGATCAGGTAGAGCCCGTCATCAACGCATTTACCTACCGTCACTTTGACGAAGCGATGGCAAATGCAAAAAAGGCCGAAGCGAAATACGCCTCCGGCCAGCGCACCCGAGCGCTTGAGGGACTGCCGATCGGCATTAAGGACGAGAATTTCATCAAGGGTAAGCCCACATCGAGCGGCTCACTTATCATGAGAGACTTTGTGGCCGACGACACCTCGGTCGGTAATGAGCGGATACTTCGCGCCGGGGGCATCGTCCATGCCCGAACCGCAACACCAGAATTTTCGTCCGCAGCATATACAAACTCCCGGTTATGGGGGGTCACCCGAAATCCCTGGAATCCTGAGTTCACGCCCGGGGGGTCGTCTGGTGGCTCAGCCGCCTCGTTGGCATCCGGCACCAGCGCAATCGCCACCGGCTCTGATATCGGCGGTTCCATCCGCATCCCGGCAGGAACCTGTGGACTGGTTGGGTACAAACCGCCATACGGCCGCAACTCGGATGACCCGCCGTTTAACCTGGATTTTTACTGCCATACCGGGCCTCTGGCACGAAACGTCAGTGATGCCATCGCGCTACAGAATGTCATGTGCGGCCCCCACCCCAAGGACGTGGCGAGCCTTCGGCCCAAACTGCGCCTGCCTGCGCAGTACCCGCCGATCAAAGACTGGAAGATTGCCTTTTCAATGGACCTTGGCTTCTTTGAGGTTGATCCTGATGTACAAAAGAACACACTGAATGCCCTCGATGTTTTCCGGGATCTCGGGGCAACGGTGGAAGAAGTTGATATCGGGTGGGATCACCGGGTGCTCGATGCAGGACTTGCATACCTTTCCCATATTTTCGGTGCTTACATGGCGACTTACCTCAAAGACCATGCCGACAAGATGACAAACTATGTACGTCAGTGGGCCGAAGAAGCGCAGAAATCAACACCTGCGGAATTTCTCCACACACTGGAGGTGGTTAACGAGATGTATGCCACAGTGGGTCCGTTACTTGAGAAGTACCGAGTGCTCGTCTGCCCCACCAACGCACTTCCCGCAGTGCCGGCCGACTTTGACCACTCACGGGACACGATCAGTATTAACGGCAAGAGTGTGAACCCTGCGCTAGGCTGGGTAATGACAACGCCGTTTAATTCCTTAAGCCGATGTCCGGTGCTGACGGTACCGACAGGGCGGGCGGGCAATGGCGTACCGACCAGTATTCAGATTGTCGGTCGCACCTATACTGACAAAGATGTTTTTCAGGCCGGCATGGCATACGAATCCGCTGCGCCACAGTGGTTTTCAGATGCTGGTCATCGTCCCGGTCTCGCCGATTCATGATCAAAGCAAACTCGCCGTCGTCGCGGACCGGTATTACGCTGGCTAACTGGCGTCATGCCCCGCATAACCGTTTTGCTTTTCATCGCGTCAGCGAGTTTATCGGTACAGCGCCGATCAGAAAATCCAGGCACACGACCCCGCTGCACCGTAACCTTGTTAGACCGGAGGACTTTCCTGGTGAAATCACCAGCTCCTCGCTGGAGGCCTGGCTAGCGCACAGTGATACCGATGCCTTTGTGGTTCTCAAAGAAGGCGAGATTGTGCTTGAGTGGTATGCGCCTCACTATGAAGGCGTCGAACCTCATATTCTGTTTTCAATCAGCAAATCCGTAACCGGCACTCTGGTTGGCATTCTCAACGCCAACGGTATATTCGACCCAGCGGCCAGGGTAATGGATTACCTTCCGAAAGCCGCTGCTTGTGGCTACGGCGAGTGCACAGTTCAACAGTTACTGGACATGCAGGCGGCAATTGCCTTTGACGAAAACTACCTCGACCAGACCGGGCAGTTTGCCCGCTACCGTATGGCAACAGGATGGAATCCATCGCAGGCTCAAATAACACCTGCCGAGGGGCTGGCGGAATTCCTGATGACATTGCAAGCAAGCGACAAGCCTCATGGCGAAACTTTTCGCTACCTTTCTCCAAACTCCGATCTGCTGGGAATCATTTTGGAGCGGGCAACTGGAAAACGCTACGCGGACCTGCTCTCGAAATATCTATGGCAACCGCTAGGCTGCGAGCACGACGGATATGTCACCGTGGATAGCGTGGGCACTGCACGCTCGGCCGGAGGCGTGTGTGTGCATCCCCACGACCTTGCCAGGCTCGGCCAGGCAATCAGTGTCGCCGCTTCAGGCAAGGGTGACGGGGTTATTCCAGCTCGATGGATTGACGATACCTTAACCGCTGGTAATCAGCAGGCATGGCGAGACGGCGAGTTTGCTCCTTTATTCCCCCAAGGCAACTATCGCAACCAGTGGTACCTGACTGGGGGGCAGGCCCAGGCGATATGCGCTATCGGCATTCACGGCCAGTGGTTGTATATCGACCCCAGGCGCAACATCACCATCGTCAAGCTGTCTTCCCAGCCCGACCCGCTTAACGAATCTGTGGATATGGAATCGATCGAAGCTTTTGAGCGTATCGCAACGCAGTTCCAATCCTGACCGGCTAAAACGATCAGCCCTTTCGAGAACGACATTGATTACGAGGCCGACAGAACACCTCTGAGCGCATAAACCTGGCTTGATTCAAAATGCTCGTCGTCGACCTTGATATAAGCAACTCGGTCCGCTGGCAGCACGGTCACATCATGCACGCCGGTGATCACCCGCAGGCGACGCTCAAGTTCCTGTAAATCAAGCCCTGACTCCTCTTCAAGCTGTAGCGTAATGCTGTTGCGCAATGACGGTGTTCGACCGACCCAGGCAATCGCCAGCCACAGCGCGGTGGCCGCAGCGCACAAACCAAACACACCGCCTGCGCCCCACGCGCCATACGACAGGCCGCCCAGCGCACCACCGACAAAAACCCCGGCAAATTCGAAGGTATTGTAGATGCCCATTGCGGTTCCTTTGGCATAGCCGGGGGCCAAACGGCTCATCATCGACGGCAGCATTGCTTCTAGAAGATTGAACCCGATAAAAAATAATCCCAGGCCTACCACCAACGGTACCGTTTCAGCAGACCAGCCAAAGAGGAGTACTTGCGCAGCCAACAGGATCGCAATTGCCAGCCGAAAAACCAGAAAAGTCCAACCCCGGCGCATTCCAAGAATCAGTAAAGGCGCCATCACGACCACCGAGGCGACGAGCACCGGAACGTACACCTGCCAGTGGGCATCACGTGCCAGACCCAAAATACTGATCAGCTCGAAAGGAACCGCCACAAATAATGCGGTCAATACCATATGCAAAATAAAAATACCAATATCCATGCGCAATAACTGGGGATCGAAAAAGGCCTCGCGCAAACGTTCACGGCTCGGCCGCACACCTGGATCACGAACCATGCGCTGCGGTGTTGGGACCACCCAGATAACAACAACTACTGCTGCGATAGCAAGCACCATAGTCAGCCAGAACAAACCGCTGACGCCTACCCACCGGTCCACTACCGGCCCGGCCATCAGCGCGATCAGAAAAGAGGCGCCAATACTCATCCCAACCAGCGCCATAGCCTTGGTCCGCTGCTGCTCACGGGTGAGATCTGCCAGAAGGGCCAGTACCACGGCAGCAATCGCCCCACTGCCCTGCAACGCCCGACCGAGCACTACCCCGGTAATGGTATCAGCCATAGCGGCCACCACGCTGCCCAAAGCAAAGATCGCAAGTCCTATCACGATCAGTGGCTTTCGGCCGAAGCGATCAGAAAGCATCCCGAACGGTATCTGCAGCAAAGCCTGGGTCAGGCCGTAAGCGCCCAATGCCATGCCAACCATCAGCGGTGTTGCCCCATCCAGGGCGCTCGCATATAAAGCCATGACAGGCAGCACCAGGAATAACCCGAACATACGCAGGCCAAATACCGCGGCGAGAGCAGTTACTGCACGGCGTTCCGATCCATTCATAGGGTCACGATTCAGGTTTGACTCCAAAAGCGCTCTATTTACAAAGGCAATTCGGCCAGCCCGCCCACGCAATCAAGCGAAACCCCAGCAGTGGACTGAAACCGACAATACGCCTGTCTAACGAAAATAAAGAACAAAGACTTTGAATACAGGCGCTCAAGACACGTAATATTAACAGTTTGCTTTTTCGCGACCTACCCTATGCGTACCATCAAAATCCGCGGCGCTCGAACGCACAACCTGCAAAGTGTCGACCTAGACCTGCCGCGCGACCGATTGATCGTCATTACCGGGCTGTCGGGCTCGGGTAAATCCTCACTCGCTTTCGATACGGTTTATGCCGAAGGGCAACGCCGCTATGTCGAGTCACTATCAACCTATGCCCGTCAATTCCTGTCGCTGATGGAAAAACCCGATGTGGATCTGATCGAAGGGCTGTCACCGGCGATCAGTATTGAGCAGAAAGCGGCCTCCCATAACCCCCGCTCTACCGTGGGCACAGTTACTGAAATCTACGATTACCTCAGGCTGTTGTACGCTCGGGTTGGAGAGCCGCGTTGCCCAGATCACGGGGTGACACTCGCTGCCAGCACTGTAAGCGAAATGGTTGATCGAGTGTTGGGCTTGCCTGAGGGTACCCGTATCCTGCTGCTGGCACCTGTGGTGCAGGATCGCAAAGGAGAATACCAGCAATTGTTACGCGCCCTGCTTGCGCAGGGATTCATCCGCGCCCGCATTGATGGTGCTGTTTGTGAGTTGGATACACCTCCAGATCTCGATCGCAAACGCAAACACAGCATCGAGGTTGTAGTCGATCGGATCGTCGTACAGTCCAGTGATGCCCAGCGGTTGGCTGAATCCTTCGAGACAGCACTCGCCGTAGCCGACGGCCTCGCCCTGATTGAAGTGCTGCCAGACGAGGGGCACGACCGAGGCGCCGACCTGCTGTTTTCGGCACGCTATGCCTGCCCGCACTGCGGCTACAACCTGACTGAACTGGAACCGCGCCTTTTCTCGTTCAATAACCCGGCTGGCGCCTGCCCGGATTGTGACGGCCTTGGCGCGCGTCAGTTTTTCGATCCAGATCGCGTCATTCATGACGACAGTCTGAGCCTCGCGGCAGGTGCAGTCGCTGGTTGGGATCGCCGCAATGCCTTCTACTTCCAGATGCTGAGTTGTCTGGCTGAACATTACGACTTTGATATCGACAAGCCATTAAAACGGCTGCCCAAGAAAACCCGCGAGGTCATTCTTTACGGCAGCGGCAAGGAAAAGATTCCGTTTGCTTACCTGCGCTCCCATGGTCGGCGCCCGCGCAAACGGAATCATACTTTCGAGGGGGTCATCCCCAATATGGAGCGTAGATACCGGGATTCGGAATCCAATACCATTCGCGAAGAGCTTGCACGCTATCTCAATACCCAGGCCTGCGACAGCTGCTCCGGCAGCAGGCTTCGCACCCAGGCACGTAATGTTTTTATTGGGAAGCAACCGATACACCATGTGACCGCCATGCCGATCGAAAGATCATTGGCCTTTTTTGAATCGCTCTCACTACCCGGGCAGCAAGGAGAGATCGCGACGCGCATTGTGCGTGAGGTTGGCGAACGCCTTCGATTCCTGGTTAATGTGGGTCTGGAGTACCTCACCTTGGATCGAACGGCCGAAACCCTTTCCGGGGGCGAAGCACAACGCATCCGCCTCGCATCCCAGATCGGATCTGGTCTGGTTGGTGTGATGTATGTCCTGGATGAACCATCGATTGGGCTGCACCAGCGCGACAATCAGCGCTTGATCGAAACCTTGTTTCACCTACGCGACCTGGGTAATACGGTGATCATGGTTGAGCACGATGAGGAAGCTATTCGTAGTGCCGACCATGTTATTGATCTTGGGCCAGGCGCTGGCGTTCACGGCGGCCACATTGTCGCTCAAGGTTCTGTCGATAAGATTCTCCGATGCCCCGAATCAGTCACCGGACAATATCTATCAGGCAGCAAGACCATAGCGATCCCTGCCAAGCGCGTGCGCCCTGATGCAAAAAGGAATCTGCGGATTCGCGAGGCCGCCGGCAACAACCTGGATAACCTCACTGTGTCTATCCCCGTCGGACTTTTTACCTGCGTCACTGGCGTATCGGGTTCAGGAAAATCGACACTGATTAATAATACGCTTTACCCTGCCATGGCCCGACACTTACACGCGGGCCGCCACCAGGCAGCGGCCCACGCCAGCATTGAAGGGTTGGATCAGTTTGATAAAGTGATTGATATTGACCAAAGCCCAATTGGTCGTACCCCCCGTTCGAATCCGGCGACCTACACGGGTCTTTTCACACCGATTCGGGAACTCTTTGCCGGAACACCTGAATCACGGGCGCGAGGCTACAAGGTTGGGCGCTTTTCCTTCAATGTACGCGGTGGCCGCTGCGAAGCCTGCCAAGGTGATGGCCTAATCAAGGTTGAAATGCACTTTCTGCCCGATATCTACGTCCCTTGCGATACCTGTCAAGGCAAACGCTACAACCGCGAGACCCTGGACATCCGCTACAAGGACCGCAGCATCGACCAGGTGCTTGGGATGACAGTAGTCGAGGCTGCAGAGTTCTTCGCCGCGATCCCGGTCATCAAGCGCAAACTGGACACCTTGCTCGATGTCGGCCTGGGGTATATCGGCCTAGGGCAAAGCGCAACCACGTTGTCCGGAGGTGAAGCGCAGCGGATAAAGCTGGCGCGCGAATTATCCAAGCGTGATACCGGGCGCACCCTGTACATCCTTGATGAGCCCACTACCGGGCTGCATTTTCATGATATCCGCCAGTTACTGACAGTACTGCACCGCCTACGTGACCACGGGAATACCGTGGTGGTAATTGAACACAACCTTGATGTCATTAAGACCGCCGACTGGATTATTGATCTTGGTCCAGAGGGTGGCCAACGCGGCGGTCAACTAGTGGCAGCCGGTTCGCCCGAACAGGTTGCCCTGATCGAAAAATCCTATACTGGCCGGTTTCTCCAGCCATTATTTAATAAAACTCCCGTCGATTAAGCTTGCGCTTTGGCCACCGCCACGAGGGCTTAGAAGGTTCAGCTTCCGGTTTAAGAGCCTTGGCCTGACCATCAAACCACAAAAATCCGCCCAAAAATTAGCGCTGTGGTATTGTTTTGACGCCATAGTTAACTATTGTATTGACGCCTTAGATCAGAGGACCAAACCAGAGGTTTGGCCCCACTGCCAGATCATCTAACAAAGGGATTGATTCATGGCCGACTCAACATCTCACACTGATATTGACCCGCTGGAGACGAGCGAGTGGCAGGATGCTTTGACTTCGGTAATCGAACGCGAAGGAGAGGAGCGAGCACACTTTCTTCTGGAAACACTGATCGACCAGGCACGGCGCTCAGGCACACATATTCCTTATCGACCAACCACAGCTTACCTCAACACCATACCAGCGGCGCATGAACCCCGCAGTCCCGGAGATGCAGAGATCGAGTGGCGAATCCGCTCACTGATACGCTGGAACGCCTTGGCCATGGTGGTTCGCGCCAACCAAATCAGCAGCGAACTGGGTGGCCATATTGCCAGCTACGCCTCAGCTGCGACACTGTATGACGTCGGTTTCAACCACTTCTGGCGTGGATCCGATGCTGAAAATGGCGCTGACCTGGTCTTTATGCAAGGGCACTCGGCTCCTGGAATCTATGCTCGAGCTTTTCTCGAGGGTCGCCTCAGTGAAACGCAGTTGGAGCATTTTCGCCAGGAGGTCGATGGCCAAGGCCTGTCGTCCTATCCCCACCCCTGGTTGATGCCGGGATTCTGGCAGTTCCCGACGGTATCTATGGGTCTCGGGCCGATCCAGGCGATTTATCAGGCGAGGTTCATGAAATACCTGCAGCACCGCGAGTTCGTGCCGATGTCGGATCGCAAGGTGTGGGCTTTCATGGGCGACGGCGAGATGGACGAACCAGAATCGATGGGCGCGCTGGGTCTGGCCGGTCGCGAAGACCTGGATAACTTGGTCTTTGTGATTAACTGCAACTTGCAACGCCTCGATGGCCCGGTGCGCGGCAACGGCAAAATTATCCAGGAACTTGAAGGGGAGTTCCGCGGTGCCGGCTGGAACGTTATAAAAGTTATCTGGGGCTCCTATTGGGATCCTCTCCTCATGCGCGATACCAAGGGCCTTCTGAAACAGCGCATGGAAGAAGCTCTTGATGGTGAATACCAAGCCTTTAAAAGCAAAGATGGCGCTTTCGTTCGCGAGCACTTTTTCGGCAAGTATCCGGAGCTCGCCGCGATGGTGGCCAACATGACCGATGAGGATATCTGGCGCTTAAACCGGGGCGGCCACGACCCGCACAAAGTCTATGCCGCCTACGCTGCCGCAATGACGCACAGTGGCCAGCCGACGGTAATCCTGGCAAAGACTGTAAAAGGCTACGGCATGGGCGAATCCGGCGAAGGGCAGAACATCACCCACAGCCAGAAAAAAATGGCCGATGAGTCGTTGCTGGCTTTTCGCGACCGTTTCCGCATACCGCTTAATGATGACGATGTGTTGGCTTGCAAGTTCTATCACCCGGGAGAAGACAGCCCGGAAGTGCGCTACCTCAAAGACCGCCGCACGGCGCTCGGCGGCAGCCTCCCAGCACGCACTGATAGCGCACCCAGTCATCAGGCACCAGATCTTTCGATATTCCAGTCGCAGCTGGATGGCACTGGAGAACGCGAGATATCGACCACTATGGCTTTTGTACGCATCCTGACGGCGCTGACGCGGGACAAGATCATCGGACCTCACGTGGTTCCGATAGTGCCCGATGAGTCACGGACTTTCGGTATGGAAGGTATGTTTCGGCAGTTGGGTATCTATGCCCCTGAAGGCCAGTTGTATATCCCCGAAGATGCAGATCAATTAATGTACTACCGCGAAGATATTCAAGGACAGGTATTGCAAGAAGGCATCACCGAAATGGGCGCTATGTCTTCCTGGATAGCGGCCGCAACCGCGTATGCTAACCACGGGATTGCCATGATCCCTTTTTACATTTTTTACTCAATGTTCGGTTTGCAGCGGGTCGGTGATCTTGCCTGGGCTGCGGGGGACCTACAGGCACGAGGGTTTCTGATCGGCGGTACCGCGGGACGCACCACCCTGGCCGGTGAAGGATTACAACACCAGGACGGGCACAGTCTGTTGCTTGCTTCAAGTATTCCTAACTGCATTTCCTATGATCCAGCCTTTAATTTTGAGCTCGCGGTCATTATCCAAGATGGCCTGCGAAGAATGTTTACCGATAAGGAAAACATTTTCTACTACATCACCGTGATGAATGAGAACTACTCACACCCGGCACTACCGGACAATGTGAACGATGGCATTCTCAAGGGCATGTACCCGCTGCTTTCTTCAAAGCGAGGGCGCAAGGCCGCACCCCGGGTACAGTTACTCGGCAGCGGCGCGATTCTGCGGGAATCACTCGCTGCAGCGAAATTGCTGGAACAGGATTTTGGCGTCCTGTCCGACGTCTGGAGCGTCACCAGTTATAACGAACTGGTCCGCCAAGGTCGAAACGTTACGCGGTGGAACCGCCTGCACCCGGGCGAGCCCCCGCAGATCGCCTACGTCACGGAACAACTGACAAAAGCAGACGGCCCCGTCGTCGCTGCCACTGACTACACTCAGACCTATGCCGATCAGATTCGTGAGTTTGTTCCGGGACGCTACGTAGTGCTGGGTACTGACGGTTTTGGGCGCAGCGGTACCCGTGAACAATTGCGGGGTTTCTTTGAGGTCAACCGCTACCATATCGCACTTGCGGCTTTGACTGCGCTTGCCGATGAAGGGGCCTTACCCCGCTCAACGATTTTGGATGCAATCAGCCGTTACCCGGTCGACCCAGAAAAACCTAACCCGGCTACAGCCTGACAGGGGTTAGCTAATGAGTGAACCCCTGAAGATCACGATACCCGACATTGGCGACTTCGAGAGTGTCGATGTGATTGAAGTGCTGGTCGCTCCGGGGGGGGCTGTCCAGGCCGAGGATCCACTGATTACGCTAGAAAGCGATAAGGCGACCATGGATGTGCCATCTCCTGCAGCCGGGTGTATTACCGAGGTGATGGTTGCGGTGGGTGATAAAGTGTCTCAAGGCAGTCTGGTTGTATTGCTGGACCCTACTGAAATGGATGTAACAGATCTAGCAACTGTCGAGGCGATACCCCAGGCTCAGCCAACACAAACCGTAGCAACACCAGCTATCGAAACAGCCCCGCAACCCGCCCTCTCGCCAGCAGGATCCGAAACGATCGCCCAGCCACCTGTCCAGCCCATGGCACCCCCGGACACGCTGCCGCCACCGCTTGAGGATGGCGGTGAGTTACCCCATGCGAGCCCGGCTGTGCGCCGCTTTGCTCGGGAACTCGGTGTCGACCTTTCCCAGATAAGCGGTAACGGAGCGCGTGGACGTATTCTTCAGGATGATGTCCGCCAGTTTGTTAAAGCCACCCTAACCCGGCCCACCTCTAACTCAGAGCCAACAGGAGATAGCGGTATACCCCCTATGCCCGAGATCGACTTCTCTCGCTGGGGCCCCATCGACAGCAAACCGATTTCACGAATCCAGCGTCTCTCAGGGCGTTACCTACATAGAGCCTGGCTGAATATCCCACATGTCACCCATCACGATGATGTCGATATCACCGAACTGGAATCCTTCCGTCAGTCACTGAAACACGACAAGGCGCACAGCGGTACACGCATTACGATCCTGTCCTTCTTGATGAGAGCCGTAGTCAGCGCACTCAAAGCCTATCCCACCTTCAACGCCTCATTATCACCGGACGGTGAGAGCCTGATTCTCAAACAGTATTTTCACATTGGTGTCGCAGTGGATACCGATAACGGTCTGGTCGTACCGGTCGTTCGAGATGTAGACAGCAAGGGCATTGTGCAGCTTGCTGAAGAACTCGCTGAAATCAGTGCGCGAGCCCGTGACGGAAAACTCAAACTGGACGAAATGCAAGGTGGCTGCATGAGCATTTCCAGTCTCGGTGGCATCGGTGGCACTGCCTTCACGCCCATCGTCAACGCGCCTGAGGTGGCAATTCTGGGCGTCACCCGCTCGCGAATGACCCCGGTCTGGAACGCTACTGAATTTCAGCCACGGCTGATGCTGCCACTCGATCTTTCCTATGACCATCGGGTTATCGACGGAGCACAAGCTGCGCGCTTTATGGCCTTCCTCAGCGCTGCACTGAAAGATGCCAGGCGACTGCTGCTGTAGAAGCTTGAAGCAACGGTTTATCTGTGAGTAATACCCCTATCACCGTCAACGTGCCTGATATCGGAGATTTTCGTGATGTCGATATCATTGAGGTACTGATCGCCCCTGGCGACACCATTGACATCGAAACACCGCTGATTACGCTGGAGACCGACAAGGCCACCATGGATGTCCCGTCTCCAGTAGCTGGCAAAGTCATCGAAGTTCTGACTCAGGTCGGCGACCAGATATCTGAAGGCGATCCCGTTGCCATTGTCGGGTCGAACGAGTCCGCTGCGCTTTCGCCCCCTCCAACCGATACCACACCAACAACAACGCCCCCTGAAGCGCCCGCTCCGGACAGCGCATCATCCGTCATGACGGATGATGTCGACAGTATCGATCTTGTAGTACTGGGCTCCGGTCCCGGCGGCTACACCGCTGCTTTTCGTGCCGCCGATCTTGGCCTTAAAGTGGCCCTGGTCGAGCGTTACCCGACTCTCGGCGGGGTTTGCCTGAATGTAGGCTGTATTCCGTCCAAAGCGCTGCTGCATGCAGCGCGCGTTATTGAGGAAACCCGCGAGATGCGCCCCCATGGTATCGATTTTGGGGAGCCGGTCATTAACGTGACGCAACTGCGTGAGTGGAAAGAAAAAGTCGTTGGCCAGTTGACCGGCGGCCTTGCCGGCTTGGCAAAAAAACGGCAGGTCGAAGTCATCACAGGCATCGGCGAGTTCACCTCATCACACAGCATAAGCATCCGCGGGTCTACGGGTGAGAGAACCGTACGCTTTTCCCAGGCGATTATCGCCGCCGGCTCGCAGGCAGTTGCGCTACCAGGACTTCCAGAGGACCCACGGGTCATCGACTCAACTGGTGCTTTGGCGCTTGATCACATTCCGGACCACTTACTGGTTATCGGTGGCGGCATCATCGGTCTGGAAATGGCGACGGTATACCGCGCGCTGGGCAGCCAGGTCAGCATCGTAGAGATGTCCAGCCAACTGATCCCCGGCGCCGACCCTGACCTGGTCAAGCCGCTCGCCAAACGGCTCGCGAAACAGTGCGATGGCATCTATCTGAATACCCGGGTCATCAGTGCGCAACCCCAGGACGATGGCTTACTTGTTAGTTTTGCAGGTGACAACGCCCCCATCGAAACCCGTTATGACGCTGTTTTAGTTGCGGTGGGGCGCACACCGAATGGCCATCATATCAATGC
>Ga0208406_1000015_pt1 | contig 65056 bp, 56 predicted proteins | sample ETNtaG_15_FD_185769 | JGI IMG/M metagenome (GOLD analysis project Ga0208406, IMG submission 185769) | Marine microbial and viral communities from oxygen minimum zone, Eastern Pacific Ocean - ETNP201302PF89A (SPAdes) (version 2) | ecosystem: Environmental > Aquatic > Marine > Oceanic ...
ATCGCTGTGGTGCGCGCGCACAATGCAACGCCCGCCCAGCCAAGGGCCCCGGCCAGGGCACATAGATCACCGGCCAGGCTAGCCTCGCCCCCATCCGCGCCGCGATCAATGATCGCCAATGATACTCCGCCAAAGGCCAGTGCCAGGCCCAGCGCCCTGGGCCCGGTGAGCCGTTCGCCCGGCAACAGGAAATGCGCCGCCAGCGCCAACCAGACCGGCATGGAATAGAAGATCACCGATGTACGGATCACAGTAGTCAGGTCGAGCGCCAGAAATAAAAAGACGAATTCAATCGCAAACACCGAGCCGATCAGGAAGCCGGCCCCGATTGTTCCTTTCTCAAACGCCAGACGCTGGCCGCGCAACCGTAACCAAAGCCAGATGCACAACACAGCACCGGCTGAACGTACGCCCGCAAAAAAAACCGGCTGCAACCCATCGTTCACAACCTTGATGACCACTTGATTAAAGGCCATTAGCAGGGAAAAGCCGATCAGCGACGCGGCCCCGAAGGTATCGATATAGTCTTTGCGTTCCATTACCAGCGCTCTTAATCTCTAGAGTCACACCCGATTCCCGAACACACAATGCACTTGGTGGTCAACATTCCGATCAAGGAGTGTCACGGAGTATAGAGAACACCAATAACCTTTTTGCCCACTGAGTTTCCCCCACTGCTACATTTTGCATGCACATTTATGTTTTTCCATCTAGGCAGAGGCAATCTCCATGGTCCTTGCTGGCCGGTGCCCAGCCGATCTCCACATTGCGTACCCCGATCAAGATTCAAGCGCCAGTAAGGGCGCTGACCCGTTCGAGCAGGGCGCGGTTGCCCTCCAGAAAATCCAACGTGGCAAGGTCTTTGGGGGCCACCCAACGCAGGGACTGGCCCTCGAGGCCTTTCGCCTCGCCATGAAAGTCAGTCACCAACCATAGGTGCAGTTCCACCTGCCGGTCCAAATAGCTATGCCGCGCCGTAAAAAGTGGCTCGGCAACCCTGACCTGTAGGCCGAGCTCTTCGCGAAACTCGCGCACCAGCGCGCTGAACACGGTCTCGCCCGGTTCTAGCTTGCCACCGGGAAACTCCCATTGGCCGGCATAGTCCTTGCCCTGGGGGCGCTGACCAACCAGCAGGCGGCCGCTGGCATCCGCTGCGATGCCGACTGCTACGACCAGGTATCCCTCAGGTGCGGTAGTCGGCATTGATGCGGATGTAGTCGTGCGTGAGGTCACACGTCCAGACCCTTGCCTTAGCTTTGCCTACACCCAGGTCCAACTCTATAGAGACATCGGCCCCTTTAAGGTGTTCGGTCACTAGGGCCTCGTCATATTGCACGACCCGCTCGCCCTTGTCGGCAATCACCACGCCACCCATCGCTACCGAAAGCTTGTGCTGGTCAAGCCTGGCGCCGGATTTGCCCACAGCCATCACCACCCGTCCCCAGTTGGCATCCTCACCGGCAATGGCTGTCTTGACGAGTGGTGAATTGGCGACCGCAAACGCCGCCTTGCGCGCCGCCTGAGAGGAACTCGCCCCGCGCACTGTCACGGTGATGAGCTTACTCGCCCCCTCACCGTCACACACGACTTGGATGGCGAGATCAAGCAGAACCTCGTTCAGTGCAAGCCGAAAGGCCTTGAGAGCGGGATCATTCGCAGAACAGGGTCTTTGGTTGCACGCTTTGCCGGTGGCCGCGAACAACACGCTGTCACTGGTCGAGGTGTCGCTATCCACGGTGATGGAATTGAAGGACCTTGCCGTACCCGCTGCCAACAGTGGCTGCAGTATCGCCGCCGGAACACATGCATCGGTGAAAATAAATGACAGCATGGTGGCCATATCCGGCGCAATCATACCCGAGCCTTTGGCAATACCGACTATCGTGACCGGCGTGTTACCAATCAATGCCTGGCCCATGCAGCCCTTGGGATAAGTGTCGGTGGTACAGATCGCGCGGGCAGCAGCTTGCCATGGACCGGGTTTCAATCGACGCTTAATCCCGGGTAGTGCCCGGACAATGCGCTCGACCGGCAGCGGCTCACCGATGACCCCGGTCGAGGCGAGCAACACTTCACCTGGCCGGCAGCCCACCGCCTTCGCTGCCTGCACAGCCGTGGTACGCACATCGCGCATACCCTGGGTACCGGTAAAAGCATTGGCATTACCACTATTGATCAAGAAAGCGCGGGCGCGCCCCCGGCTCGCCACTTTGCGGCTCCAAAGTACCGGGGCTGCTGCCGTACCAGAACGAGTGAACACGCCGGCCACCGTAGTGCCGGGGTCCAACGCGGCCAGCAGCAAATCGTCACGACCACGGTACTTGATGCCGGCTCGTGCCATTGCCAGGCGCACACCGGCGACTGCCGGCATATGCGGAAACCGCGTTGGGGCGAGAGGAGAACGCTTGAGATCGGGCACTGGGAGCTGCGCGGTAAACAGCTAGAATTTGCCGTGGCAATGCTTGTACTTCTTGCCAGAACCGCAGGGACAGGGTTCATTGCGCCCGACCTTGGGGGCGGCACGCACGAAAGGCTGTGCTGCTGAATCTGGCCCCGCCGGTGGTGCGGCCAGTGGCCCCGCTACCGACCCGCCAGCCTGGGCCGCGACCGGTAGCGGCGCTTCTTCTGCCAGCGCCTGCGGATGCAGGAACTGGCGATCCTGCTGGTCCTGCCGGCGGCGCGCCATCTCCATGTCCTCGACCTGTGCCTCGGTTTGAACCTGGATCTTGGCCAGCAGCGTCACCACCTCGTGCTTTACCCGCTCGAGCATCTCGGTGAACATCTCGAATGCTTCGCGTTTGTACTCCTGCTTGGGGTTCTTCTGCGCATAGCCTCGCAGGCCAATACCCTGGCGCAGGTGGTCCATGTGCGCGAGGTGTTCCTTCCACTGCTCGTCCAACACCTTCAGCATCACCGCTTTCTCCAGGTGGCGCATGATTGGCTCGCCCACCGACTCGACCTTCGATTCGTAGGCACCGTTGATCTCGTTTTCAATCCGCTCGCGTAGGTTCTCCTCGTGCAGTTCGTCGTCCTGGTCCAACCACTGTGCGACCGGCAGCGCAAGTGCGAACTCTGACTCCAGATCCGTCTCCAAACCCGGGACGTCCCACTGTTCATCCAGACTCTGCGGCGGAATATGGCGACTAATAATCTCGTTGATGACCTCCAGCCGGGTGGCATTCACGGTTTCGGAGATGTCATCTATCGCCATCAGGGTGCTGCGCTGGTCATACACCACCTTGCGCTGCTCATTAGCCACGTCATCATATTCCAGTAATTGCTTGCGGATGTCGAAGTTGCGCCCTTCGACCTTTTTCTGCGAATTCTCGATGGCGCGAGTCACCCAGTTGTGTTCGATGGCCTCGCCCTCTTCCATGCCAAGTTTTTCCATCAGGCCGGAGACCCGTGCCGAGCCGAAGATGCGTAGCAGATTGTCCTCCATCGACAAGTAGAAATGACTAGTGCCGGGGTCGCCCTGGCGTCCGCAGCGACCGCGCAACTGGTTGTCCACCCGGCGGGATTCGTTGCGCTCGGTGCCAAGCACGTAGAGTCCGTTGGCCGCAATCACCTGTTCATGGCGGCGCTGCCAATCGCTTTCGACTTGCTGGCGCTGTGCGTCATCCACCTCATCAAGGTCGGCGAGTTCCATCTCGAGGTTACCGCCAAGTACGATATCGGTACCGCGGCCTGCCATGTTGGTGGCAATGGTCACGGCACCCGGCTGCCCAGCCTGGGCAATGATGTGGGCCTCGCGCTCATGGTGTTTGGCGTTCAGTACCTCGTGGTCGATGTTTTCCTTACGCAGCAGGTCAGCGAGGTATTCCGAGGTTTCGATAGAGGCGGTACCCACCAGGACCGGCTGCTGGCGTAACTGGCATGCTTTGATATCGTCGATGATCGCCCCGAACTTCTCTTCCTGGGTGCGATATACCAGGTCCGCAAGGTCATTACGGATCATCGGCTGGTTGGTGGGGATCACCACCACCTCGAGTCCGTAGATCTGCTGAAACTCGACCGCCTCGGTATCTGCCGTACCGGTCATGCCCGCAAGTTTGTCGTACAGGCGGAACAGGTTTTGGAAAGTGATCGATGCCAGCGTCTGGTTTTCCTGCTGGATAGCCACCTTTTCTTTTGCCTCGACCGCCTGATGCAGCCCCTCGGACCAACGCCGACCTGCCATCATGCGGCCAGTAAACTCGTCAATAATAACGATCTGATTGTCACGCACGATATAGTCGACGTCGCGCTGGAACAGCGTGTGGGCTCGCAACGCGGCGTACAAATGATGCATTAGGCTTATGTTGGCAACGTCGTAGAGACTGGAATCTTGGTCCAACAAACCCGCCTCTGCCAACAGGTTTTCAGCGTTCTCGTGACCCTGCTCGGTCAAGAAAACTTGCCGTGCTTTCTCATCCACTGAGAAATCCCCAGGTCCTTCCTCCTCGGCTTGGCGCGTGAGCGAGGGAATGATGCGGTCGATCTGCGTATACAGTTCACTGCTGTCATCCGTGGGCCCAGAAATGATGAGCGGTGTTCGCGCTTCGTCTATGAGGATAGAGTCGACCTCGTCGACTACCGCGAAATCCAACGAACGTTGCACTTTTTCTTCAACGCTAAATGCCATGTTGTCGCGCAGGTAATCAAAGCCGAACTCGTTGTTGGTGCCGTAGACGATGTCGCAGGCATAGGCCTCGCGCTTGACCTGCGGCTCCTGCCCCGACACCACCACCCCGACCGTGAGCCCGAGGAAACGGTAGATCTTGCCCATCCACTCGGAGTCACGCTGAGCCAGGTAGTCGTTCACGGTAACCACATGCACCGTGTTGCCACAAACAGTATTGAGATAGGCGGGCAGCGTCGCGACCAGAGTCTTGCCCTCGCCAGTGCGCATCTCCGCAATCTTGCCCTCGTTTAAGACCATGCCGCCGATCAACTGGACATCGAAATGGCGCTCCTTCAAGGTGCGCTTCGAGGCCTCGCGCACCACGGCGAAGGTCTCGGGCAACAGGGAGTCGGCGCTTTCCCCGCCGCTCGCGCGCTCACGAAATTCGCGAGTCTTGGCGACGAGCAGCTCGTCGGAGAGGCTTTCGATACCCGTTTCCAGGGCATTGATCTCCCGAACCGTCTTGCGCATCTTGCGCAATAGGCGCTGGTTACGACTGCCGAATACTTTGGTAGCTGCCTTGCTGAACATTAGCTGTGGGTATACCGGGCCTGGGCCCCCTATCGGAGAATCGTGCTTCAGGTCTACGCCTGGCCCTGTCACCGCGGGCTGCAGGAGGCTACTATGACAACCTGAACAGGATCGGTGTCAGCAGGTGACGCCGACAGTGGATTTTATCATGGGCGATTCTTCTTTCACGCACCTCGGCCAATTGATCGGTAATCTGCCAGGTTTGCCGGCCGAGTCAGATCGGGCCAAAGCGGTGACCCAACAGCAGGCATGGCGGAAGGTGGCCGGCGATGAAATCGCCGCCCATACCGAGGTACAAGTCGAGAACAGGAACTGGCGGATCGTTGCCGATGCACCGGTGTGGGGCCATGCCGTCAGCCAACGGCGGCAGGCGCTACTCGAGGGGCTAACCCAAGCAGGGTTGCAGCCAGTAGACCTCATGGTCGAGGTGCGCCCACCCCGCACACCAGTGTCGACACCAGCACCAGTCCGGCAGCAAAATCCCCTGGACCCGGATTCAGCCGAGCTGCTTCGACAAACAGCCCACGGGCTCAAGTCTCGGGATCTCGCCGAGTCACTTAATCGACTCAGTCGTCACACTAGCAAGAACCGCTCGTCCTGAGCCCGGTTGCGCCGGTAGTTAGCTGCCCTGCCAAATGGGTTTGCGCTTCTCGGCGAACGCCCGGGCCCCCTCCAGTTGATCTTCACTGGCATAGAGTCGGTCCACGGTCGCGAATCGGCGGCTGGTAATACCGTTAAGCGCATCCTGGAAACACATACTCTCAGCGGCGCGGGCAACCTCCTTGATGGCGGCAAACACCAGCGGGGGGCCATCGGCCAACGTTGTGGCAAGCGCCCGCGCCCGCTCCAGCAGGCCTTCGGCCGGAAGCACTTCGTTCACCAAGCCCCAGTGATGGGCCTCCGCCGCATCCATCCAGCGCCCAGTAAAGAGTAGTTCCATGGCGATGTGGTAGGGAATGCGCTTGGGTAATTTCAGCGTAGCGGCGTCGGCAATAGTGCCGGAATTGATCTCGGGAAGGGCGAAGGTGGCATGCTCAGCCGCCAGAATCAGGTCGGCCGACAACGCCCACTCCAGGCCGCCGCCACAGCAGATGCCGTTGACTGCGGCAATAACGGGTTTATTTAGCTCGGGTAACTCCTGCAAGCCACCAAAGCCACCCACGCCGTAATCACTGTCCACCGCCTCACCGGCAGCCGCTGCCTTGAGATCCCACCCCGGGCAGAAGAACTTCTCACCAGCGCCAGTGATGATGACTGCCCGTAGGTCGGGATCATCTCGAAATGAGGCGAAAATCTCACCCAGCAAGCGGCTGGTTGCTACATCAATGGCGTTGGCTTTGGGCCGGTCCAGCGTTACCTGCAGCACGGCACCCCTTTTTTCTGTACGAACGCAATCATCGGTCATCGTTGCTTACTCCCACGGCTTTAGGAATCATGGAAAAACTCTCCATCCGGATTCTCTGGTGCAGCACATACTCTCCCCTTGCAGCACAACTTTCAAAGGCCCGGACTACACGGGGATGACAAATATCGTCGCGGCTGTAACGGTTGTATGCAAGGGACATCATATCTGTAACGAAGGCATTGAAGTCAGGATAACGATCCTCACTCAGGTAATAACCCCTTCGGCGGGTATGAGGTTGACGCAGCAGTGTTCTCTCCAGCGCCTGTATCGCAAGCGCCTGAACTTCAGTCTCGTCGTGGAAGTCTTGTGTTACCACCTGCCAACTGCCCACCGGCTCGGGTTCTACCACACATAGTGTGCCACCATTACGCAGCACCCGGCAGGCTTCGTCGAGTGCCTGGCCCATTGAGTCTTGCGGCACATGATGTAATGACCAGTGCAGCAGCGTACAGTCAAATGTGTCATCGGCGAGTGGCAGCGCGTGGGCACTACCACGAACTCGTGACGCAAGAACGCCCTCGCCGATTTGTGGGTCAAGGGCGGTGACGCAATAACCCTGCTGGGCCAGTTCATCACTTAGCGCACCGGTGCCACAACCGATATCCAGTAAGGTATTTAGCCCAGCGCCGAGAAACTCAAGCAGCGCATCAAAAGGTCGGGCGACAACCGCCTGCGCCGGATCTGTGGTTACGCTTTTCATACCCCTGGCTATCCGGGCACCCGCCGCAACAAGGCATCGACCGCCACCACGCCACGCCCCCGCGGACGCACAATCAGCGGGTTGATATCGAGCTCGGCCAGCACCTGGCGCTGGGCCAGCGCCAGGTCTGAGACCGCGAGCAGTACCTGTAGTAGCGCCTCGCTGTCACCCATGGGGCCGCCTCGAAAGCCCGTCAGTGACGGATATACCTTAAGGGAGCGTAGCGCCGCCTCCAGTTCTGCTCGATTCGTCGGTACCAGTACTACCGTGCTGTCGCCAACCAGCTCGGCCAACACACCGCCGCTGCCGATCATCATCCACGGCCCGATGCACGGATCATGCGCTACACCGACGATCAACTCGCACACAGCATCAGCCACCATCTCCTCGACCAGTAACTGAGGGTTATGGTGAATTAGTGTTGTGGCGTGATCGAGGAGTTCCTCCTCGCTGCGTATGTTTAGCACCACTGCACTGTGCTCACTCTTGTGTGTCATGTTCGAATCACAAACCTTAAGGACGAGCGGAAAGCTGAGCGCCTGCGCCACGCCTCGCAATTGCCTAAGATCATTTACCACCGTACCCCGGGGGATAGCGACACCCGCCGCAACGAGGTACTGCTTGGACGCCCACTCGTTCAGTACCAAGCCGAACTCCTGGAAGGGTGTCGGACCTGGCAGTAGGGGTAACAATGGGTACTGCCATGCGCGGCCGATAGTTGCTGCGGCGGCCACCGCATCCAATGCCTGCTCAACCCCGCACAGCGGTGCGATCCTCTTCGCCATGAATGACCGCGCTGTCACCTCCGGTAGGTTCTCTGGCAGAGTGGCCACCACTGCCGTCGCCGCACCGGTGTCACGGGCCGCCCGGCAAATGGCATTGATTGCTGGCTGCCAAGTCTCCAATGTGCAGCGGTCGGCGCGGGGAAGATCCAGCACCAGCATCGATAGATCAAAACCACAACCCAGCATGGCGCGGAAACTCGTGTATAAGAGTTCCTCACAATTCCAGTTGAAGGTGTGGTAGTCCAGGGGATTGGATACCACCACCAGATCATTTAATGTTTCGGCCACGGCATCATGCTGCGCGGCATTGAGTTCCGGAAACACCAAATCGCGGGTGGCCGCTGCATCGGCCATCAGAGATGCCTCACCGCCCGAACAACTCATGGAACACAGGCGGTTACCGCCCAGTGGGCCATGTACATGCAACAGTTTCAGGGCTTCGATGAGAGTATTTAGGTCGTTTACGCGGGCGATACCCAGCCGCTTCAGTAAGGCACCGGCCACCTCATCCACTCCGATCATCGATGCCGTGTGCGTCATTGCGAGACGCGCGCCATGTTCAGTGCGCCCGGCCTTAAGAGCAACAACTGGAAGTTCGCGCTCGCGGGCACGAGACATCACTTGCTGAAGCGCACAAACGTCTACAAAGCCTTCAATATACAAACCAACCGCTGTCACTCGCTGATCCAGTAGGACCACCTCTAGCGCATGAGCAAGATTAATCTGCGCCTGGTTGCCTAGGGCCACCAGGTAGGCCAGCGGCAAACCGCGGGCCTGCATAGTCAGGTTCAGTCCGATGTTGCTGCTCTGGGTAAACAGTGCAACACCTTGCTCTACCCGCTCACCACCTTGCTGGTCAGGCCATAGTAGAGCACCATCCAGGTAGTTGATAAGCCCGTAGCAGTTGGGCCCCAACACTGGCATGTCACCAGCGGCCTCCAACAGTGCCTCGGTCAGCGCCGCGCCGTCTTTAACTTCGCTGAAGCCAGAGGCATAACAAACGGCGCCGCCGGCGCCTACCCGTTTCAGTGCCGCAACGATTTCGACCGTCAGGTGGCGGTTAACACCAATGAAACTGGCATCAGGCACCCCGGGCAACGAGGCAACGTTTCGATAGCACAGATAGCCAGCCAGGCGGTCTTTTTGCGGGTGTACCGGCCAAATATCGCCAGCAAAACCCATCTGCTGGCACTGCCGGATTACCTCGGTCGCCTCGCGGCCACCGAATACAGCCACGCTGGACGGGCGGAACAGTCGTTCCAGGCTCACGGTACCCGCAAAGTGGGTCAGGACCAGTAGGGGCGCAGCATGTCGCGCGAGATGATATGCCGCTGGATCTCGCTGGTACCTTCCCAGATGCGCTCAACTCGGGCATCACGCCAGATGCGCTCCAGTGGCAGGTCCGACATCAAACCCATCCCACCGTGTATCTGGATGGCCTCATCTGCCACAAAGGCCAGCATTTCGGTAGTGAAGAGCTTAGCCATCGCGTAGTCGCTGTCGGTGACGGTACCCTGATCAGTTTTCCAAGCTGCTTTCAGAGTCAGAAGTTCTGCCGCCTCCAGGCGCATCTTCATCTCCGCGAGTTTGAAGCCCACGCCTTGAAAGCGCCCGATGAACTGGCCGAACTGCTTGCGCTGAGCTGCCCAGTCTGTTGCATTTTCCAACGCCCTGTACGCGCGGCCCAGGCACATGGCGGCAACCTGCAACCGTGTCGCCCCTAGCCAGTCATTCGCCACCGCGAATCCGTTATGCTCTTCACCTAATACTTGCCCAGCAGGGACTCGGCAATTGTCGAATTCAAGAATACAGTTATGGTATCCGCGGTGGGATACGCTGTGGTATCCGGTCCGCACGCTGAACCCAGGCGTACCCATGTCCACCAGAAAAGCGCTGATCAGTTTGCGCGGGCCACGGCTGGAGTCCTCCTCTCCGGTCGCGGCGAACAGGATCACGAAATCAGCGAGGTCAGCATGACTGATGAAATGCTTGCTGCCGTTGATGACGTATTCGCCACCATCGCGGTCGGCCCGACACTGCATCGAACGCAGGTCAGAGCCAGCCTCAGGCTCGGTCATAGCCAGACAATCGGTCTTCTCGCCGCGTATACACGGCAGCAGGTAGCGCTCGCGCTGCGCGCCGACGCAGGCCTGCAGAATATTGCTGGGCCGAGCAACCAGATACTGTAAAGCGAAACTGGCACGGCCAAGTTCCCGTTCGACCAGTGACAATGAAACCGCGTCGAGGCCACCACCACCAAGTGACTCGGGCATGTTGGCGGCAAAGAAACCCTGGGATATTGCACGCTCGCGTATCTGCTGGGCAAGTGCCGGTGGTACCTGGTCGCTTTGCTCGACCTCAACTTCATAAGGATAAAGTTCCTGCTCAGCGAATGCTCGAGCACTGTCGACCAGCATCCGTTGTTCTTCGCTCAAGGTGAATTCCATCCCTGCCCCCGTAGTTAATTCTAATCAGGATGGCGCCCGATTAAGTGCCGGCGTCCTCGTACGCCTGCCGGATATGCTGGCGGCGCTCGTTGAGCACCCGTCCGGCCCCCAGATCGACGCTTTGCAGAGCCTGCATGACGCCGATCAGCGCCTGATCCCGCACTTGCTCGAGCTCGGCGATGCTATGCACCCCGGCCTGACGCTCGCAGCCTGTCGCCATTTTCTCGACTAACTCGTCCGTGACTACCGGCGGCTCCAGGCGCGTCCATGGGAATAACGCGGGGTCGAAGTGCTTGAGCATTTGCCGCATACCACCCGGCCCCCCGGCCAGATGAAAAATAAGACAAGTCCCCCAGATGGCCCAGCGCAAGCCGGGGCCGTAGGAGATCGCTGCATCAAGTTCCTCGGGGGTGGCCACATCGTCGTTGACTAGGTGCAGCAACTCGCGCCACAACGCTTCCTGCAGCCGGTCCGAGAGAAACCCGGGAACTTCGGTGCGGACCTTAAGCGGATACATGCCAAGGTCGGAATAGATGGATATCGCCGTGTCGATCACTGCGGTCGCAGTCTGCTTCCCGCCCAATACCTCTACCAATGGCAATAGATAAACCGGGTTAAAAGGGTGGCCCACGATCACCCGCTGCGGGTAGCGGCAAGCGGATTGGAACTCGCTGGGCAACAGCCCCGAAGTGCTGGAAGCGATGATGACGCTGGCATCGGCCACCGAGTCTGCCCGCGCATGCAGTTCTGTCTTAAGATCGATCCGTTCGGGCGCGCTTTCCTGAATGAAGTCGGCTGCCTGTGCCACATCCTCGGGACCCGCCATGAACCGTACTCGATCTATCGAGGCGCCGGGGAAAAGTCCGACACGCTCCAGTGCGGGCCAAGCGTTGTCGAGGGCCTCGCGCAGTCGTTTTTCAGCACCCTCGGCAGGATCCCATGCCGCCACGTCGAGCCCTCGGGCAAGCGCGCGGGCAACCCAACCCGCACCGATTACCCCAGTGCCCAGCACACCCAGAACGTTAATCTCACTCACGAGCTTTCCCTTTTCCGGCTCAGCATTGTGGCACAGTAGTAGGCGTGCGCGACTATCGCCGCGACGACACGCTGGTGCCGCTACGGAGCGAAACTATCGGAAAACCCGGCAACCGTGCCGGATCGACATGCCCCTTGGTGGGTCGCGCTAGGGTCGCGGAACCCGGGGAACTAGTGGGCGAAAGCGGGGTGGAAGAATGTCGCAGTGGTTGCGCGAGGGTCCTCGAACGAGACCAGTTCCCACGCCCCTTGCTGCTGTTCCATCACTCGTAGGAGGCGATTGTTCAATCCATGCCCGGACTTGTGGGCGCTGAACGCACCGATCAGAGGGCGTCCTAACAAATAGAGATCGCCAATCGCGTCCAAGACCTTATGTTTTACGAACTCGTCACCGTAACGGAGCCCTTCGTCGTTCAGCACCCGATACTCGTCCATGACGATCGCGTTGTCATAACTGCCACCGCGGGCCAGTCCCGCTTCCTGGAGTTCCTCGACGTCCTGCAGGAAACCAAAAGTACGGGCACGACTGATCTCCTTGATGAATGACGTCGTGGAGAGATCCACGCTAGCGCTCTGGCAGGAAGATTGCAGCGTAGGATGGTCGAAATCGATACTGAACGTCACTTTGAACCCATCAAATGGCTCAAACCGTGCCCACTTGTCACCATCGCGTACTTCAATGGGCCGGGTAATCCGGATGAATTGCTTAGGTGCGTTCTGCGCTTCGATACCAGCCGACTGGATCAAAAAAACAAACGGTGCTGCACTGCCATCCATGATCGGCACTTCGGTTGCGGTGAGTTCAACCAAGGCGTTATCGATGTTGAGACCCGCAAAGGCTGACATCAAGTGTTCGACTGTGGCGACCCGTGTGCCACCGCTTTCCAACGTGGTACACAATCGGGTATCGCCAACGTGATCGGGCGAGGCTTGGATTTCGACGACCGGATCGAGATCGATCCGGCGAAAAACGATGCCGCTGCCGGCAGGTGCTGGCCGCAGGGTCAGGTAGACTTTTTCGCCCGTGTGCAGGCCCACGCCAGTGGCCCGAATCACGTTTTTCAGGGTTCTTTGCCGAATCATCGGATGCGCTTCAACCATTATTTTCTCAAACTTTTCCGGCGCCCGGTGCACTCGAGCCACCGGCAACCCGACGAAAGTCTACATTAGAAGACCATTATTGTGTACCCCTTATTGAAAGGTTTTTACCCCTTTTGTTGCATAATTGGTCAATTAGTTCACAGATTTATCCTAACTATCTGTTTTTAAAAGGTTTAGTCGGCTTGGCGTCGTAAAAAAGCCGGCACATCGAGATAGTCCATGTCAACTGCTGCGTTGCCGCGACTATCCAGATCCACGGCCGTGCGTGGTCGGCGCCGAATGACCGTTGGCTGGTCGTAGTTAACCGCCTCCTGTGGGTCAGCTTCGATCTCACTATTCTTGACCAGGTGCATATCGGGCATGCTGGCACGGTTGCGGATACCCGTGGCTACCATGGTGACACGCAACTCGCCTTCCATAGCCGGGTCGAGTACGGTGCCGATTACCACGGTGCCGTCTTCGGACGCATACTCGTTCACGATCTCGCCAACCTGGGCGAACTCATCCAATTCCATGTCCGGGCCAGCCGATACGTTGACTAGCAGACCCTTGGCGCCATGGATGTCAACTTCCTCCAGCAATGGGCTGGACAGCGCGCTCCGGGCCGCAGTGATAGCGCGCTCATCACCGGTGGCCGTAGCCGATCCCATCATCGCCATGCCCATCTCGGACATAACCGTGCGCACGTCGGCGAAATCCACATTGATGAGTCCAGGCCGGGTGATCAGTTCCGATATGCCCTGGACGGCGTTGAGGAGCACCTCATTGGCACGGGCAAAAGCATCGAGCAATGTGACCTTGCCGCCCATCACCTCAAGGATGCGTTCGTTGGGAATGACAATCAAGGAGTCGACCAACTCACCGAGTTCTTTGATCCCCTGGTCAGCCGCCTCGATCCGCTTGTTACCCTCGAAACTGAACGGACGAGTTACCACTGCGACCGTCAGGATGCCTTTCTCCTGGGCCAACTGGGCCACCACCGGAGCCGCCCCGGTGCCAGTGCCGCCACCCATGCCTGCAGTGATAAAGACCATGTCGGTGTTCTCCAGTACCGCCGCGATCTTGTCACGGTCCTCTGTAGCTGCCTGCCTGCCGACGTCAGGGTTAGCACCGGCGCCAAGGCCTTTGGTCAGGCTCTCACCAAGTTGCAGCACCTTGGACACACTCGACCGGTGCAGTGCTTGTGCATCGGTATTGGCATTGAGGAAATCGACCCCTTCGAGACTGGCCGACAACATGTGATCGACAGCGTTACCGCCACCGCCGCCTATACCCAACACCTTGATGACCGCCTGTTGTCCTGAGGTTTCCATCAGCTCGAACATATCGTTCTCCTGTTAATGTGGTTATTCAAAAGAGCCTCTCTAAAACACCATCTTCCACCGTCTCTGTTCCATTGCCCATGCTTATTGCTACGCTGACCACAGGGTCAGTCCTGTCTGAACTGCCCCGAAAACCAGCTCTTCATCCGCCGGATCAAGTCCGTCGGCTTGGAATAATCCGCTGCCCCAATACCGCGCTGGTCGTGGTGCCGACGCCCGAACAACACCAGTCCCACGCCCGTTGAATAGATCGGGTTACGTACCACATCGGCAAGGCTGCCTGCGTATTGCGGCACCCCCAGCCGTACGGGCATGTGAAAAATCTCCTCGGCGAGCTCGACTATGCCAGTCAGTCGGGAACTGCCCCCAGTCAGGACCACACCGGTACCAAGCAGTTCCTCGAAACCGCTGCGGCGTAGTTCTGCCTGAACCAACAGGAACAATTCTTCGACCCGCGGCTCAATTACCTCGGCAAGTGTGGCGCGGGCCAACTTTCGCGGCGCCCGATCGCCCACGCTGGGGGTGTCTATCATTTCCCCTTCCGGCGCCAATTGGGCCAGCGCACTGCCAAACTTCTTCTTCAACTCCTCTGCCGCCTGGGTAGGTGTGCGCAGAGCGACCGCAATATCGTTGGTGACCTGGTCACCGGCTATAGGCAGCACCGCAGTGTGGCGTATCGCGCCTTCAGTGAACACGGCGATATCGGTGGTACCGCCACCGATATCTACTAGGCAAACGCCCAACTCTTTCTCATCGTCGTCGAGTACCGCGTAACTGGAAGCAACCTGCTCGAGCACGATATCGTCAACCTGCAGGCCGCAACGCAGGATGCACTTGGCGATGTTCTGCACGGCGCTGACTGCACCGGTGATGATGTGCACCTTGGTTTCCAGCCGCACGCCGCTCATCCCGATCGGCTCACGAACACCCTCCTGTCCGTCGATGATGAAGTCCTGTGGCAGGATGTGCAGCACGCGCTGATCGTTGGGGATGGCCTGTGCTTGGGCCGCATCAAGAACGCGCTCGATATCGCCCTGACTCACTTCTTCCCGGTCACGAACCGCGACCACGCCGTGCGAATTCATGCTGTTGATGTGGGCACCGGCAATGCCTGCGTAAACCGAAGCGATCCGGCACTCGGCAGTCAATTCCGCCTCTTCGATCGCACACTGGATAGACTGGACGGTGGACTCGATATTGGCGACCACACCCTTGCGCAGTCCCCGTGACTGGTGCTGGCCAACACCGATGATCTCGATCTCGCCATTAGCGGTTACTTCGCCGACCACTGCTAGCACCTTGCTGGTACCGATATCCAGCCCAACGATCAGATCATCCATCGACTTTTTGCTCATGCGTTTACCTCTACTCTGCAGGCGCCGTGGCTTTGGCCAACTGCAGGTTTTGATCACCCCCGTTGCGCCACTGCACGGCAAAGCCGTTGGCATAACGCATATCTACGCGGCCTATCGCGTTGCTATGCTCATGCAGGGCAAGAACAAACCCAGCCGTGAAACGGCCAATCTTGAGTAGCGGCTCGCCGCGGCCAATGAGGATCTCAAAAGAATTTCCCGCCCCGGCGTGCGACACCGCAACCCGCAACAGCCAATCACCCGCCCGGGTCAATACCACCTCGGCCGGCTCGAGGCCTGCGCTGATGAGAACCGGCGCCATCTCCAGGAAAGCGTCAATCAGGGTATGGCGATCTGCGAGTGCCGCCTTCAGCACCGGCATACTCGTCAGTCGCCGTGTCGGGGGAAGATTCACATACTCGTCAACTTCCGGGCCTATACGGTCGAGTGCCATGAAACGGGCGAGTGCTGCAGTCTCCACGATTGCAATCGACAGAGCATTCGGCCAGATCCGCCGAATGGATGCGCGGTAGACCCGGGGTAAAGCCTCAAGCGCCCGTTCCATGCTATCCAGGTCGGCCGTCAGGTAATTCCCACCGAGACTACGCCATGCTGACCGCTCCAGCACCCCCCGATCCACCTGCTGCAATGCGGAATCGACAGTGATCCGATCGATGGTGAAGTAGCCTGAACGCAGTACTTGATCAGTCGCAACAGCCATAATCAGCAGCATGCTGACCAGAGCGATCAGTGGCCCGGTTCGGCGCCGGACAGGATTCAGCGCCGGACCCGTAACAGGCGCTGGCACGAACACACTCCTGGCCGTCACGATGTCACCCCTGCTATCCTGACCTCGGGTTCCAGGGCCACGCCAAGTTGGTCTGCGACCTGCAACTGGACCTCGCTGATCAGTGCCTCGATGTCGCCGGCTGTGGCCCCACCCTCGTTGATGATGAAATTGGCATGCTGAGCCGAGACCACCGCACCGCCGTGCCGGAGCCCTTTGAGGCCTGCCGCTTCTATCAGCCGGCCGGCATAGTCGCCAGGTGGGTTGCGAAATACCGAACCGGCGTTGGCGCTCTGCACGGGCTGCTTGCCGGCCCGCTCCGCCAGTAGCGAGTGAATCTTTGTGCGGCCAGGCGTTTTGCCGTCCGGGTGCAAGGTGAAATCTGCGCTAATGAACCAGGTCTCGGAGGCGACCGATACCGAACGGTAACCCACCTCGAAGGCGTCCGCTGGCTGCCGGCTGATGCGACCCCGGCGGTCGATGACCTCGACCGCGCTGGTAATGGCCCAGGTCTCACCACCGAATGCACCGGCATTCATCGCCAGAGCTCCGCCTACTGTACCGGGTATGCCGGCCAGAAACTCAGCGCCGGCAAAGCCTTCGGTCACACTGAAACGGGCGACCTGGGCACAGGTGACTCCGGCCTCGGCGTGCACTGTATTACCATGCTCTCGTGACAGGCGTGACAGGCCGCGGTGAAGACAGACGACCGCACCTGGAAATCCACCATCGCGAACTAGCAGGTTGCTGCCCAAACCAAGCCACAGCAACGGCACCTCGTTGGGCAAGCACGCAAGGAAACGAATCAGGTCGGCACGATCAGCAGGTACGAAAAAGTACTCGGCAGGACCGCCGACGCGCCAACTGGTATGCCGCGACATTGGCTCACGACAGCGCAAGTCACCGCAGATGTTCTCGAATCCTTTTGCGTGCTCCCGAACCATGGCCGTGTTCACCCGTTGGTCCCCTCGCGCGCGATGCCGCGAACGCCGACCAGTTCCCGAGCAAACCGGCCAATGTCGCCAGCGCCCAGGGTGAGGACCACATCATCTGCCCTTAGCAGCGGCTCAAGCACTGACCACAGGTCGCGCAGGTCGGCAACGAATACGGGGTCGACGCCGCCCCGCGTCCGGATCGATCGGCACAATGCCCGACCATCAGCGGTGCGGATCGGCTCTTCACCGGCTGGATAGACTTCGCTCACCAGCAGACAGTCGATCTGAGAAAGCAAACTACTAAAATCATCAAACAGATCGCGGGTCCGGGTGTAGCGATGTGGCTGAAACACTGCCACCAGGCGTTGGCCCGGCCAGCAACCCCGAGCAGCCGCCAGGGTTGCCGCGATCTCCCGTGGGTGATGAGCATAATCGTCAACCAGCAGTGCTGCCCCCGTCTGGAGTGGCAACTCACCCAGTATCTCGAAGCGCCGGCCAATGCCCTGGAAGGCGGCCAACCCCTCCTGCATCGACCGGGAATCTATACCAACCTTATCCGCTACCGCGATCGCCGCCAGCGCGTTCTGGACGTTGTGAACTCCAGGTAGAGCCAGGTCCACGTGCAACTTTTCCCGAGAGGCCAGGGCCACGTCGAAACCCATGCGCATACCACTTTGGCGCACGGCGACGGCGCGGTAGTCGGCGTCCTCGCCCACGCCATAAGTCACGGTCGGCCGACTGACGCGCGGACGCAACTCGCACAGTACTGGGTCATCAGCACACAGCACCGCCAGCCCGTAGAACGGCAGGTGATGCAGGAATTCCAGAAAAGTCTTTTCCAGCGTGTCGAAATCATCGCCATAGGCGCCCATGTGATCGGCATCGATGTTGGTGACCACCGCGATGTGCGGCTGCAGGCACAGGAAGGACGCATCGCTTTCGTCCGCTTCGGCCACCAGCCACTGACCAGTGCCAAGACGCGCGTTACCTTTGACGCTCTTGACCAGCCCGCCAACGAGAAATGTCGGGTCGAGGCCCGCGACCGCAAAAATACCTGCCACCAAACTGGTGGTGGTGGTCTTGCCATGAGTGCCGGCAACCGCGATGCCGTTGCGAAACCGCATCAATTCACCCAGCATCTCGGCCCGGGGCACCACCGGAATGCCGAGCCTGTGTGCCTCGACCACCTCCGGGTTGTCGGCAGCGACCGCACTCGAGGCGACCACCACGTCCGCGGCTCTGATACTGGCTGCTTCGTGGCCGATAATCACGGTAGCGCCATCATGGACCAGGCTGCGCGTAGTGGCAGATTCCACCAGGTCCGACCCAGTGACCTGGTAACCCTGGTCCAGTAGAACGGCCGCAATGCCGCTCATTCCGGCGCCGCCGATACCGACGAAATGAACCTGTTTGACGAACTCACGCATGCGCCGCCTTCAAGCATTGTTGCGTGACCCGCTCGGTTGCCTCCGGTCGGGCCAACCGCCGGGCACTCTGCGCCATCTGCAGTACCTGCGCACGATCCACCGCCAGGCGCATGATCTCGCGGGCCACACGCCCGGGAGTGACCTCTGCTGCACTGATAGCGACAGCCGCCCCACTGGTGGTCAAAAATGCCGCGTTGGCGCTCTGGTGGTCACCTGCAGCAAAGGGATAAGGCAGCAGGATGGCGGCCACTCCCGCTGCGCAGATCTCGCTAACAGTCATCGCCCCCGCCCGGGAAACAATGACATCGGTCTCGCCGTACGCCCGTGCCATATCATCGATGAACTCAACTACTTGCGCCTCGACGCCGGCTTCTGCATAAGCTCCGCACAGCGCCTGTGCCCGACCGCCGCCCGACTGGTGCAGCAGAACTGGCCGCTCGACTTGCGGTATCTGCTGGACAGCCGCCGGTAACACCTGGTTCAGCACTACGGCACCCTGGCTACCACCCAATACCAGCACGCGCAACTGCGGCGCCCGACCCACGCCTCGCGTCACCGGTGCAGGCAAGGCAGCAATCGCGGGGCGCACCGGATTGCCGGTCCAAACCGGATCCCGGCCCAGGCCCGCGGTGTGCTCGAACCCGCACATGACCCTGGTGGCGAACGGTCCCAGCAGGCGATTGGTTAGGCCGGCCCGGGCATTAGCCTCGTGGATTAGCAAGGGCCGGCGTAGTAGCCAGCCCGCCAGCCCGCCGGGCCCAGCGACGAATCCACCCATGCCGAGCAGTACCGCTGGCAGACACCGATGAACCACCATTGCTGCTTGCCACAAGGCGCGCAGCAGCATTACCGGCATCGCTAACTTACGCCGCCAGGAGGTGCCGACCAGCCCTTTGATCTCCAGCCACTCCATCTCTATGCCGGCCGCCGGTACCACCGTGGCTTCGAGCCCTGCGCGGCTGCCCAGCCAGACCACGCGCACACCTTGAGCTATCAGTGCCTGCGCCACCGCCAGCGCCGGGTAAACGTGCCCGCCTGTGCCGCCCGCCATGATGAGCACAGTCGTCAACGCGCCTCCGAACGAGATGCCGGTAGGCTGCGTTCAGCCGAGAACAACAAGCCCACGGCAAAGCAGTTGGCGAGCATACTGCTGCCGCCAGAACTCATCAGCGGTAGCGTCAGACCCTTGGTGGGCACCATGCCTAGGTTGACCGCCAGGTGAAACATCATTTGCAGGATCAGCAACAGCCCGATACCTTGGGCTACCCGTGCCGCGTACAACTTCCCAGCGCCAGCCGCGCGGTCACCAATATTGAACGCGCGCCACAGAATGACGGTGTACAGGGCGACCAGCACGGCGATGCCCGCGAGGCCGAGTTCCTCACCTATCACCGCAGCCAAAAAATCGTTGCTGGCATGGGGCAGGTAGAACAATTTTTGCACGCTCGCCCCGAGACCCACCCCGAGCCACTCGCCACTGCCCAGCGCAATAAGCGCCTGCACCAGTTGGAATCCGGACCCGTACGGATCGGCGAAGGGGTCGAGGAAACCCCTGAAGCGTTCAAGCCGGTAGTCGGCACTTCCGATCAGCACGATCACGACAGACACCGCAGCCAACACTGCACCACCGATGTAAGTCAGCCGGGTCCCGGCAAGAAACATCATTCCCAAGGTCGTCATCAAAATCACCACAGTGCAACCTAGGTCCGGCTCCAGCATCAGCAACACGCCAAGACCGCTTACCACCAGTGCCGGCTCTACGATTCCCACGCGGAACGAACTCACCGCCTGAGCATTGCGCACGAAATGATCGGCCAGAAAAAGTACGACCAGCACCTTGACCAGTTCCGATGGCTGGAAATGCAAAGGACCCACTGGGAACCAGCGTGTACTGCCGTTGATTTCGCGACCAATCCCAGGCAGTAGTAGCAGCGCCAACAGTACCGCCCCGAGCGGCAATAGGAAGCGGCTCAGCGTCTGCCAGATACTGATTGGCACCGAGGCTGCAAGCACCGCCAAGGCCAGCCCCAGGCCGATGCTGAACAGGTGCTTGAACAACACCGACAAGCCTCCGGCAACACCGCCGTGGGTACCAAGAGCCGCCGAGAAAACCATCACTATGCTAAAAGCCAGCAGGACGAGCACCGATCCCAACAACCACCCATCTGCAACCGGGCGGGCGACAACCGATGGCAGTATCCGCAGAGGCTGGACCAGGTTCACGTGATCATTTCCTCGACCAGCCGGCGGAATTCTTCCCCACGGTGCTCAAAGTTGCGGAACATGTCGAAACTGGCACAACCCGGAGACAGCAGGACAGCATCGCCAGCTTGCGCCCAGCGCGCGGCCAAGATAACCGCGTGCGCCAGATCATCGGCCAATGTGACCGGCACACTGTCGCCCAGCACCGCAGCGATCCCCATGCGGTCATGACCAATAAGCACCACCTGGCGGGTATAACGTCTGACCGCATCAGCAAGCGGCACAAAATCGGCCTTCTTCGACAGGCCTCCGGCAATAAGCACGACTGGCCGGCCAACGCCACTCAGTGCCGCTACCGCTGCCCCGGGGTTGGTACTCTTGGAGTCGTTTATCCAGGCCACGCCATCCTTTTCGCCGAGCCACTCGCAACGGTGTGGCAAGCCCTTGAAGGCGCACAGTGCTGCGATGCTGGCCGGGTCGATGGGCTGATCGAACGCCTCCACCAGTGCGATCGCGGCAAGCGCGTTAGCCAGGTTGTGGTACCCAGTCAGCGACAGGCTAGCAGCGTCCAGCAACCGTCGCTCACCACAGACCAGCCAAACGCTGTTCTCATCATGCAATAGCCCATAGTCGGAATCTGTGGCCGGTGCCTTGTGGCCGAAGGTCATTGTCCGCGCTTCACCACGGGTACGCACCCCAGCCAAACCCGGGTCGTCACGGCACAGGACCAGCGCCTGCGCCCCACTGGCAATGCGCAACTTGGCCGTGACGTAATCATCCAGGCTGGCATAGCGGTCGAGGTGATCGGGCGACACGTTGAGGATGGCCGCGGCGACCGACTCCAGTGAAGATGTGGTTTCAAGTTGGAAGCTCGACAGTTCCAGCACGAAAACATCGGGCGGTGGATCCCTCAGCAGATCGAGTACCGGCACACCGATGTTGCCACCTACCTTCACGACCAAACCACGGGCCGCCAGCATTTCGCCGACCAGGGCTGTCACAGTGCTCTTGCCATTCGAGCCGGTGATGGCCACTACCGGCGCGGTACAGGCCCGGGCAAAGAGTTCCACATCGCCGACGATCTGGAAATTCTGCTGCTCTGCTGCTTTCAGCACTGGCTCAGACAGGGCAACCCCTGGACTCACCACCACCAGGTCGGCCGCACCCGGTGTCAGGTCCACGAAACTGCCGGTGTGAACGCCAACTTCCGGGCAGGCCCGCTTAAGAGACTCGAGGCAGGGGGGCTCAGTGCGGCTGTCCTGTACTGACACGATAACGCCCAGGTTTGACAAGTAGCGGGCGCACGAATAGCCCGTTGCGCCCAGGCCAAAAACCACTGCGCGGCGCCAGGGGGGTCCGTTCGAGTCGATTCTCAGCGCTGCCTCCACGGTCCGCCTACCTGACCTTCAGCGTGGCTAAGCCGATCAGGACCAGAATCAGGCTGATAATCCAAAACCGCACGATGACCTTGGGCTCAGGCCACCCCTTCAACTCGAAGTGATGATGCAATGGCGCCATGCGGAATATGCGTCGCCCGACCAGGCGGAACGACACCACTTGCAGCACCACGGAAACAGTCTCGATAACGAAAAGTCCACCCATGATCGCCAGCGCAATTTCCTGGCGCACGATCACGGCGACCGTGCCGAGCGCCGCTCCCAGGGCCAGCGCGCCAATGTCGCCCATGAAGACCTGCGCCGGATAGGTGTTGAACCATAAAAAACCAAGACCGGCGCCAACCAGCGCCGCGCAGAAAACCAGCATTTCGCCGGCCCCGGACACGTATGGAATGCCAAGGTAACCTGAAAAAACAGTGTGGCCGGTGAGATAGGCAAAAACACCTAGCCCACCGGCCACTAACACGCTTGGCAGAATTGCCAAGCCATCCAGGCCATCGGTCAGGTTCACGGCATTGCTGCTGCCGGTAATCACAAACCAGGTCAGCAACACAAAACCAAATCCAAGTTCCAGTGCGACCTCCTTAAACAGCGGCACGATCAACTGGGTTTCGGCCGGAGATTGCGCGGTGAGGTAAAGTGCCAACGCGGCGCTGAGCCCCGCCAGGGTCTGCCAGAGAAACTTGCTGCGCGCACCGATACCACGGGGGTTGCGGTGAGCCAGCTTCTCGTAATCGTCGAACCAGCCAATCGTTCCAAAGGCAGTACAGGTGAGCAGCGTGATCCAAACAAAGCGATTGGAAAGATCGGCCCACAGCAGCGTGGAAAGTACGATCGCCACCAGTATCAGTGCACCACCCATGGTAGGTGTACCTACTTTCTCAAAGTGTGTTGGTGGGCCATCGGCACGGATCGGCTGACTGACCTGTAACCGTCCGAGGCGGCGAATCATCGCCGGGCCCGCAACAAAACTGACGACGAGCGCAGTCAATACGCCGCAGATTGCCCGAAAAGTGAGATAACGGAAAACGTTGAACACGCTGTAATCCACTGCCAGGTGTTCGAACAAGTACTTCAGCACGCGATCGCCCCATGGTTCTGGGTCGCCGTCAACGCGTCCGCCACCGTTTCCATATGCGCGCTGCGCGAGCCCTTGACCAGTACCGTGAGTCCCGGCGTCAATAGGTTGCGGGCTTCATTGATAAGCGCCTCGTGGGCTTCAAAGTGCCAGGCACTGGCGCCGAATTCCTCGGCCGCAAGCCGGGCCAGGGGTCCGGTGGTCAGCAGGTGGTCTATCCCAGCCTCCCGCGCCTGGCGTCCCGCGGTGTAGTGAAAATGCTCTGCTCGCTCGCCCAATTCGGCCATGTCACCCAGCACCAGAGCATGGCGCCCAGGGCGGCTCGCCAAAACCCGGATCGCGGCTCGCAGTGACGCCGGGTTAGCGTTGTAGGTGTCATCGATCAGGCAAGCACCGCGGTCCCCAGCCTTGATCTGTAATCGCCGCTCAACTGGTGTGATGCACTCCAGCCCTTTGCTAATCTCCGCTGCGCCACAGCCGACAGCCCAACAGGCTGCGGCTGCAGCGAGTGCGTTCGCCGCATTGTGCCGACCGAGTAGGTTGAGAGTGAGCTCGAAAGACTCGTCCGGAAGCGTTATCTCCATGACCTGGCTATCGCCGCTAACGGTGACCTGGGCCGAGACTTCAGCGCGGTTATCGATACCAAAGGTCACCGTGCGGAAAGCATGGGTTCGCGCTATCCAGTAGGCCGCAAAACGATCGTCGGCATTGATGACTGCTACCCCACCCGGCTGCAGGCCATGGAAGGCTTCAGCCTTGCCTCTGGCCACGCCGACTAGGTCGCCCAGCCCCTCCAGATGGGCCGAGGCCGCGTTGGTGATGGCTACTACCGTGGGCTGGGCGAGGCGAGCAAGGTAGTCAATCTCGCCAGGGTGATTCATGCCCATTTCGAGAACACCGTAGCGGTAATTCTGGCCCAAACCCAGCAAGGTCAGGGGTAACCCGATATGGTTGTTGAAATTACCAATGCTCGCGTGCACTGCCCCTTTTCGTTCTAGTATGGAAGCGATCATCTCTTTGACCGTGGTCTTGCCGTTACTGCCAGTAACGGCAATCAACGGCATGCTGAACTGCGCTCTCCAAAAGGCCGCCAGCTTACCCAGTGCTAGCGTGGTATCCTTGACCACGAGCACAGGCAGTCCACCGGGTGCCTCGCGTTCCGCCATGATGGCGACTGCGCCGCGGCCTGCTGCCTGGGCAATGAACTCATGGCCGTCATAGCGCTCGCCGCGCAACGGCACGAACAGCGCACCGGCTTCAAGCGTGCGGCTGTCGATGGAGACCGACTCGAAGACGACGTCATTACCAGTAAGGCGTCCGCCCACGGCGGCTGTGATAGCGCTCAGTTTCAGCATCGGTTGACCCCCAGAAGTTCCTCGGCGACCACCCGGTCGTCGAACGGTATGACTTTGTCAGCTATGACCTGGTGTGTTTCGTGACCCTTGCCCGCAATCAACACCAGATCATCAGCCCCGGCATGATCGATGGCGAAAGCGATCGCAGCCCGGCGATCGGCCAGTACTGCCGCTGGGGTGGCACGCATACCGGCCGCAATATCGGCAAGAATCCGGTCGGGATCCTCGCTGCGGGGATTGTCGCTGGTCAGGACAACGTGGTCGGCACAGCGTCCCGCCACCTCCCCCATTTGCGGGCGCTTGCCCTGATCGCGATCACCACCGCAGCCGAATACGCACCACAACTCACCGGTAACCTGCTGGTCTAACGTGTCCAGCGCTTGTGCTAGCGCTGCAGGTGTGTGGGCATAGTCGACCACCACCATCGGTGCAGCCCCGTCCGCGGCCGCACACATTTGCATACGGCCTGGGACCGAGGCCAACCCCGGCATGATTCGGCAGATGACTTCGGGGGCATAGTCCAGCGCTAACAACGTCGTGACGACGGCTGCCACATTGGCTACATTGAAACTTCCCAGCAGAGGACAGCAAAAAGCCATTTCCCCGTGGGGTGTAGCCAGTGTCAGCCGCATGCCGTCACGGCCGAGGTCGCTCGATAGTGGATAGACGTCTGCCGGTGCCCGGGTGCCAAAGGTCCAAACCTGGGTCGACAGACCGGCCTGGGCGAACTTTACACCCCATGGATCTGAGGCATTGATGATTGCGCTGCGCAACTCGTTCGTCTGAAACAGCAGCAGTTTTGCTGCAGCGTAATCATCCATGTTCTGGTGGTAGTCCAGATGATCACGGCTCAAGTTGGTAAACAGGGCAACATCAAACTCAACTCCTTCGACCCGACCCTGCACCAAGGCATGTGAGGATACTTCTATGCACACGCTGTCGGCGCCCTGTGTGGCCAGTTGCGCCAACTGTGCCTGTAACGTGAGTGCGTCAGGAGTGGTCATCGCCGTCGCCTCAAGCGAGCCGGGCATACCCCAGCCTACGGTACCAATAAACCCACTGTGGCGGCCGAGGGCGCCGAGCGCTTGCGCCAACAAAGCGGCGCAGGTGGTTTTGCCGTTGGTGCCAGTCACGCCGATGGCGCACAGTATCCGAGATGGAAAACCGTAGAAACGGCTGGCGATATGCCCGATCCGGTGGCTGAGGTCCGTGACTGGGTAGCACCCCGGGCGGCATTGATCGGAGGCCCAACCTGTCTGCTCGTACAGCACGGTAACTGCACCGGCCGCTATGGCGTCCCCGATAAAGCACCGGCCGTCCCTACCTGCCCCGGGCAAGCCGAAGAACAGACCACCGCCGCATACTTGCCGGCTGTCCAGGCTTAGCCCCGAGATCTCCCGATCATCGCCGGGATTCAGCGCAACGACCCCCTCGAGAAGTGGGCGTAGCTGCCGGACCGGCTGCAAGGCGATGCTCATCACGCACCAGGCTCCTGTCCGTTGGCGCGGGCAACCACCTGAACCCCGTTATCTGGCCCGGCATCTGGCCTGATACCATGCAGACGCAGTGCGTCAGCCATGATGCGCGCAAAAGCCGGGGCAGCTACTTCGCCACCGTAATGCTTGTCGCCGCGCGGGTCATCGACCACGACGACCAGCACGAAACGGGGGTCAGACACCGGGGCAAAACCGGCAAATAGCGACTGGTAGCGATTCTCCAAGTAGCCCCCGGCCGGGTCAATCTTGTGCACAGTACCGGTCTTTCCGGCCACCCGGTAGGCGGCTATGGCGGCACGCCGTGCCGTTCCCTCGGGGCTGACCACGCGCTCGAGCATGTCGGTGATTTGCTGCACCACCTCTGTGGGCAACACTCTCTGGCCAGACGTTTCGCCGCTGCGACGATGAATGGTGACGGGCCGCAACAGGCCACCCGAAGCGAGTACCGCGTAGGCGCGAGCCAACTGTAACGGTGTCGCCGACAACCCATAGCCGTATGCCAGTGTTGCGTGTTCGATTGGCCGCCACCGCTCACGCTTGAGCAGGCTGCCGCTTTGCTCCCCCGGCAATTCGATGCCGGAGGGCCTGCCGAAACCGACGCTGCTCAATACTTGGAACAACTTCTCAGGGGCAAGTTTCATGGCGATCTTGGCAGTACCGATATTGCTCGATTTGATCAACACGCCAGACAGGGTTAAGTCGCCATAGTTATGGATATCCCTGATCGAACGACGGCCGATGTAATGGATGCCGGGACTGGTCGAAATCGGTGTCTGTGGGGTGAATTGGCCACTGGCGAGCGCCATGGACAGCGTGAATGGCTTGATTGTGGAACCCGGCTCGAATAGATCGGTCACCGTGCGATTGCGGAACCGGTCGCCTGAGATATCGGCCCGGTTATTGGGATTGAAGTCCGGCACGTTGGCCATCGCCAAGACCTCACCAGTGCGCACATCCAGCATGACTGCCGACGCGCCGGCTGCACGGTGCTGCCGCGTGACGTTCGCCAGGTGGCGACGGGCCGACACCTGAACCCGCAGATCTAGGCTGAGCTGCAAGTCACGGCCGTGGTAGACCGGGTGGATGCTCTCGACATCTTCTATTACGCGTTTCAAGCGGTCACGCAGTACGAGTTTACGCCCCTCGATGCCGGCCAGGTGGTTGTCAAAAGAGCGCTCGATCCCTTCCTGGCCGCTGTCATCCACATCGGTAAAACCGAGCACGTGGCCGGTAATGGGTCCGGCTGGATAAAAACGGCCGTATTCCCGCAGTGAAGCGACGCCCGGAATACCGAGTTGTTCTATACGCTGGGCTTCTGCCGGTGGCAGACCGCGTCGCAGGTAAACAAATTCCCGGTCCTGGTAGTGGTCCAGCAAGCTGCTGACATGGTCGACCGACAGCCTTAGCGCCTGCGCTAACCTGGGCCAGTCGGCTTGCGCTTCGCCCAGGATTCCTGGATGGGCCCAGATCGCATCCAGCGGCGTACTCACGGCCAGTACTTCGCCGTTGCGGTCGGTGATCTTGCCGCGGAACGGCTTGACCGCCACGCTCTTGAGTTGCCGCGCCTCCCCTTCGGCCCGCAGGCGGGCACTGTCAAGCACCTGAACCTGGTATGCGCGACCAAGCAGTACCACCATCCCTGCCGTAAGCAGGGCCAGCACCAACCACTGGCGCTGGCGAAAGCACTGCCCACTTTTTTTCCTGGCCGCAGTTTTTCTCACTGCGTGCTCCCCAACTGCAACACTACGATGTCTTGTGCACCTGGTGTCACCATGCCCAGTTCCTGCCGCGCTTCCTGTTCGACCAGGCTGTGCAACGACCAGGTGGCCTGTTCCAGTTGCAGTCGACCCCATTCTTCGTTCAATCGGTCACGCACAATCTCGGCCGAGCGCACCTCCAGGAACACTTGCCGGTTCTCATGTCGGACCACCACCACGGCGAGTGCCGAGGCCAGCACGATCAAGCTAAGGAAAACAACCTGCTTCACGGGCTTGCTCCTCGGGACTTGCAGGCCGAACGCAGTACCGCGCTGCGGGCGCGCGGGTTGCGGGACACTTCTCCGGCCGCCGGCCGGCGCGCACGCCTGGGTCGTTCTATCTGTGGACAAATCTGATCGTGGGTGACCGGCAGTTCCGGCGGGTAGGGGTACCCGCTTGCCGCTTCGCGCAGGAATCGCTTGACCCGTCGATCCTCCAGCGAGTGAAAACTGACCACCACCAGTATCCCGCCGGGTATGAGCATCTCGAGCGCTTGCGGTAAAACCGACTCGAGCTGGTCCAATTCACAGTTAACGTGCATGCGGATGGCCTGGAATGTGCGGGTTGCGGGGTGCTTACCCGGCTCACGCCTGGGCACACAATCTTCGACCACCCGGGCCAGGACGCCGGTACTCGACAGCATGCCATTGCTGCGAGCCACGATGATCGCCCGGGCGATGCGTCGCGCAAACCGTTCTTCTCCCAACTCGCGCAACACCCGTGCGAGTTCATCTTCCTCAACGTGGGTCAGCCACTGGGCCGCTGACTCACCGCTGGTCGGGTCCATGCGCATATCCAGTGGCCCGTCGCGCAGGAAACTGAATCCCCGCCCCGGATCATCAAGTTGAGGCGAGGACATCCCAAGATCGAGCACGATGCCGGTGATGCGGCGGTCGAGACCCACTTCTTCGAGCACGCGGGCGAGTTCCGCGAAAGAAGCCTGGACAATGGTCAGACGGGGCTCGAGCGCCATCCACTCGCGGGCGTAGCGGCAGGCTGCTGGGTCGCGGTCAATGGCCAACACCCGGCCGTTGGGCCCAAGACGCTCGAGAATGGCGCGGGTGTGGCCACCGCGACCGAAGGTCGCGTCCACGTAAATACCGTCAGGCTTAATGTTGAGCGCCTCCACGATCTCCTTTACCATGACCGGCGCGTGCTCCGGGGCCGACACCGTCCAGTTGCCCGCTACAGAGACAACGTTTCAAGTTCAACCGACAGCCGTTGATCATCCGGCTGAGCCACCAGCCACTCATCACACCGCACATTCCATCGCGATTCATCCCAGATTTCGAACTTGTTGCCCTGACCGATTAGCACGATGTTTTTTTCCAGGCTGGCGAATTCCCGCAGTGGCGCAGGCACCCGCAGACGACTGGCGCTGTCGAGTTCGCAATCAGCGGCATAACCGATAAGGAAGCGTTTGAGCGCCTGCGCGGCCGGGTCGAAACTGGGTAGGCTGACGACTTTTTCTTCGACCGTCTCCCACTCATCCTGTGGGTACAACCACAGGCAACGTTCGCGGGTATTGTTGACCGTGAGTACGAGTTGCCCTTGCGCCCGCTCGGCAAGTACCGCACGGTACTTGGTGGGCACGGCAAACCGGCCCTTGGCGTCCATGTTGAGTGAAGTGGCGCCCCTAAACATCGCATCGTGTACCTTTAAGGTATTCTGTTTGACGCTGGCGGCAAACATCACCCAAGTAATCTACTTTGGGCCACTCCCATCCGAAGAAAAGCCCGGCCCTTAAAAGGGCCGGGTAATCACCAAAGGAGGATGAGGATTGGGGTGGATTAGCCGCCACCCACGGCATTATTTTGGGTCCCGTCGGGTCCAGAAATCGAAGCGTTGTACTGGCAAAAACACACACATCTTGTTTCCTGGCTGAACTCTTTCCCCACGTTTTCCCACTAAACGCCACTATAGGTACCAAACAACCTCGATGTCAAGCCTTGATTTACCGAAGAAATAGCGTTATTTCACAGATATACCGGCCATCACCGACAGGCGAGTCGCGGCAGAGGCCTCGAGATATCGGCCCGGCGCACATCCCTCCCTTGCTCTATCAGGGCGGTCGGCGTTCCAGAGATGCCGGCTACCCCTCTGGTAGCGTCCAAAACCGGCGAGAAAAAGGGCAATCCTGGCGGATAATTGCCTGCGTGCCGGCCGGTGGTGGTTCGCAGGTCGGCGGCCATCCTCGAGACCGGCAGACTCCTACGCAGGGCAAGAACAGGTATTGTGGGCGAAAGATCTAGAAGGAGTCGGCCTGTAAGCCGGGTTCTGTCGAGGACAACCATTCATCTGGGGCGCGCGTCACCGCGTGCCTCAAGCGACCTACCCGAATCCGGCGCGGGCAACGCCGTTGGATTCCTATTTGGTCTTGCTCCGAGTGGGGTTTACCCTGCCGTTCGTATTACCACGAACGCGGTGCGCTCTTACCGCACCATTTCACCCTTACCTGCCACCAGCCGAGGCTGAGAAGCGGGCGGTATATTTTCTGTGGCACTTTCCGTCGGCTCACGCCGCCCAGAGGTTATCTGGCACCCTGCCCTATGGAGCCCGGACTTTCCTCCGCCCTGCACCGCAAACCCCCAATGGGTGGGCCACAGACGCTAGGACCGCGGTTGTCCAGCCGACTCCCGGCTACAACTTAGTACTTCGAAGATTTAGATGCAACTAGCATTTTCAGGCCGATCGATCGCCGTCTTTGCCGGCCCGGGCAAGCAACTTGCGGTAGTAATCGTTCTTGCCGCCACCGGTCAACCGGGCAGCAACCCGGCTGGCAGAACGGGGCGAGAGCACCTCACCTAAAACCTCGAGAAGAAATTCTTTATCTATGGCCGTGGACGCGATCGGATCGTCATTGCCAGCCACGATCAGGACCAATTCACCGCGGCGCTGGCTCTCATCAGCAAGCAGAATAGAGGCGACCTGCTCGATCGATCCGCAGACCACCGTTTCGAAGTGCTTGGTCAGTTCGCGGGCTATCGCAACCCGGCGACCAGCGCCGAAACTATCAGCCAAATCCGCCAACGTGGCCATGATCCGGCGGGGTGATTCAAAGAACACCAGCGTCCGCGGTTCCAGGGCAAGTGCGCTGAGTCGGCTGCGCCGGCTACTCGTCTTAGGTGGCAGGAATCCCTCGAATACGAAACGGTCTGTCGGCAAACCAGCCACCGATAACGCCGCGGTGAGCGCGCTGGGACCAGGAACACTTTTGACTACGGCACCATTGGCGCGGGCCTCACTGACTAGGCGGTAGCCCGGATCACTGATTAGCGGCGTTCCAGCATCGCTGACCAACGCGATATCCTGTCCTTGTTGCAACCGGGTGATCAGGGCTGGCACCTGCCGGCGCTCGTTATGATCGTGCAGCGACACCAGTACCGCGGAAATCCCGAACCGACTCAGCAAGGCTCGTGTATGCCGGGTGTCCTCTGCCGCGACCACAGCGACGGTGGCGAGAACCTCCAGTGCACGCGTTGATATATCCCCGAGGTTGCCGATCGGCGTCGCCACCACAAATAAGGTTGCCGGCTCGGAACCCGGGAGATCTTGTGTCATGCCGCCCGCCTGCTTGTATTGAGATGCACTCACCCGCACGGAATCGGCACCGTGCTGGCAAAGTGTATCCGTTATACTGCAAGCATGCGTCTGTTTCACGCGGTGGCGCTGCCCCGATTAGCCCTGTTTGTGCTCGTTCTGCTAACAGTCACCGGCTGCGCCACCACTACACCCAAACCGTCCGCACCAGACATTGCCGCCCCGCGTGCAATATCTGCCCCCGAGCCAGCTCTCAAGCCTACCCTGAACCTGGCTGAACGAGAACCCGGCACTTCCGGCTGGGAATTCCTCGATCGAGCCCTGCGCGCTACCGGTATCGAGGTACAACAGAATTTTCTGGCGGCAGCCGAGCGCTTTGCCCACGGCGGCATGCTCGATCCGGCCCGTGCGGCTCTGGACAATATCGAGCCGACTGTACTCGACGCCTGGATGGCCAACCAGTTCCAGCTGTTGCAAGCCCAAGTCCGGATTCTCGAGCGCAGAAATGCTGACGCCCTGCGGATCGTGGATCGGCTTGTTAAGACCCAACTCGATTCCCGTCAGGCACTGCGGGCTCACGGGCTCGCGCTGCAGGCACATATTGCAACCGGGTCGAGCGGTGAAGCACTCACAAGCCTCCGGGGCATCCCCAATAATCCCGGAGACGACGCTTGGGTGGGCGCGCTCTACCACCGGCTCTGGAATCATCTCAGTCAACTGGAAACCGAGCAACTGGCACTTGCTGCCGATCCTGCCACGACCCACTCGACCGACGTTGGCTGGCTGAAGCTTGCGCGGTTATATGCCGACAAGGGCTGGGACCTTCTCGGACTCTCCAACTCGATCGACCAATGGCTGAAATCATGGCCCAACCATCCCGCCACACACCACGTGGTGCCAAAGCTGCTGCCAGAGGGGCAGTGCACCATACAGGAGGTACAGCAGATTGCGTTGCTGCTGCCACTGACCTCGGCTTATCGCGGTGCAGCCGAGGCTTTTCGCGACGGCTTCCACGCACTGCGCCGTCGGGACAGCAATCCAGCAAAGCCCGTGCTTCGTAACTATGATTTTGGCGACAAAATCGATCTCGTGCCGGCCTACTATGAGGAGGCAATTCGTGACGGCGCAGACGTGGTGATCGGCCCGCTGGGTCGTGCAGCCGTTGCAACGCTGACAGGATTAACCGAGTTTCCGGTGCCTACAGTATTGCTCGGGGCGACGGGTGCACCCTTGCAACCCGGGGCCCTCGCCTTTGATCTGTCTATCGAAAACGATGCCCGGACCCTGGCCGAGAGGGCACGGGCCACCGGTTTCAGCCGGGCCATGATCCTGCAGGCACAAACCGACCAGCAACGGCGTGCTGCCGAGGCAGCGGCGGCACGCTGGGCAGAACTCGGCGGCACACTCACCGCTAGGGCAACTTTTCCAGTCGATATCAGCGACTACTCGACGATTATGGAACAACTGTTCGGCTTTAATTTCAGCCTGGCCCGAGCCCGTGCATTACAAAATGCCATCGGAAAAAAGACGCGTATACGCTTCTCGCCCCGCCGGCGACAAGACATCGATGTGGTGTTCTTGTTCGCCGACCAAGCCCAGGCTCGACTATTAAAGCCCCAAATTGACTTCCATCGCGCCCACAAGTTACCCGTGTATACACTGAGCGGGGTATTCAGCGGTAAACCTGATGCCGTGAATGATCTCGACTTAGAGGGGGTAATCTTCGCCGACATGCCGTGGATGGTGCGACGCGGCGGCCGCTTTGCCAGTGCCCGCCAACAATTTACTCTAAATACACCTTATCGGGAGTCGGTCCTCGACCGGCTGTTCGCCTTGGGCATGGATGCTTACGCGCTGTCCTGTTTCGGCCCACAGATGCAGCAGCGCCCTGGCCTAACCTACCCGGGAGCTACCGGCACTTTGTCCATCGATGACACCGGCAGGATTGACCGTTCACCTGACTGGCTGCGGTTCGTGCAGGCGACCCCCGTCGCATTGCCAGTACCACCTGGACCGATAGCCCCTTTCAGCAATATCGGCCAGGAGCCCTCTGGTGATCCCTCCGGCTGAGCCGCACTGGTCCGAAAACCTGGCGCTCACTAGACTGCAGGCGCAAGGTCTGGTGTTAGTCTGTCGCAACTACAACACTCGCCTCGGTGAGATCGATCTCATCATGGACGACACTGAACATCTCGTGTTCATCGAAGTTCGCCAGCGCAGCCACACTCGCTATGGCCGACCGGAGGAAACCATCAGCCCTGCCAAGCGTCAGCGTCTACGCCGCACCGCCACACTATTCCTGCAACAACACCCAGCTCTACAGGCACAGGCCTGCCGGTTCGACGTTTTCGCCGTGACCGGAGATGCCGCCAAGCCGTGCTGTCACTGGATTCGGGATGCGTTCTGATAGCCCTGACGGGGGAGCTTTACCCAGGCAAGGCCGTGGCCACAGCACCCAGCCTGTTAAAGTTATACGAACACCGTCCCAGGACGGCCTCAGTGACACCCTGACACTAACTGTGGATTGGCTAATGGCGGTTACCAACAATGGATATTGAACGACGCATCAAAGAACACTTCGACGCCAGTGCCACGGCAATTACCGCTGCCGCTAAGGCCCTGACTCCCACCATTTCCCAGGCAGCCCAGGCTGCCGTGGGCACACTGACCAGTGGCGGCAAGCTCCTCATTTGCGGGAACGGCGGTTCGGCCAGCGACGCCCTGCACTTTGCCGCGGAGCTGGTATGCCGCTACGAGCGCGAGCGTCAGGCACTGGCCGCAATCGCCCTGCCGGCAGACACAGCCACGCTGACCGCGGCCGGCAACGACTACGATTTCGAGCGGGTGTTCTCGCGCCAAGTAGAGGCACTGGGAAGGCCCGGTGATCTGTTGGTAGTGATCACCACCTCGGGCAACTCACCCAATATCCTTAAAGCGGTGACAGCGGCTTCCGGCATTGAGCACTTGGGGATAATCGCCCTTAATGGCAAGGATGGCGGCCAATTACCGACATTACTGCGCAGTACCGACATCGAATTACGGGTACCGGCAACCTCCACTGCCCATATTCAAGAAGTCCACGCTATAATCATCCACTGTCTGTGTGACCTGATTGATCAGCACTTTATTGGCCACCCCGAATGATGAAATCTCCCTTGCTGCCATCCCTATCCAAGAACAGACTCTCCCTGCTGGCGCTGTTACTAACGGCCACTTTTCTAATCAGTGGTTGCGGCATTATTCTTGTTACCACTGCGGCAGTTTCGGCCATAGACGTCATCCGTGATCGGCGTGAGATTGGCACTCTTTGGGATGACAACAAAATGGAGCTTAGCCTGCGGCAATCAATCAGCAAGAATGAGCAGATTGACAATGCGAACGTCAGCGTGACTGCTTTTAACGGCATCGCGCTACTGACCGGTGAAGTACCTGACCAGAGGGCTATAGACCAGATTCTGGACCTGGCCAAATCGCATCCCGACGCCAGCCAAGTCATCAACCGGATCGAGTTGGCTGGAAAAACCAACTTGAACAGCCGTGCCAACGACTCCTGGATAACCGGGCGAGTGAAATCCGCCATGCTGACCTCCGGAACCATTGATACCACCAAGATCAAGGTCGTGACTGAACGGGCCAATGTGTACCTGATGGGCCTGGTTAGCCGCAGCGAGGCAGAAGCTGCGGTAGTGGTCACCCGCTCGGTGCCCGGGGTCGTGCGGGTTATCAAGGTATTCGAGTACCTCTGACAGGGCCCGGCCCCCTTCGGGTGAACACTGCCCGGAAAATCATCCTCGACTCGAACCTGCTCGGGGAAGTGCTCCGCACGATCGAACAGCCCCTGGTTTTCACCAACGGCTGTTTCGACATTCTCCATCGCGGCCACGTCGCCTATCTCGAAGAGGCGGCAAACCTGGGCGCTACCCTGCTGGTGGCGCTCAACAGTGATGAGTCGATCCAACGCCTGGGCAAAGAGCCCGACCGACCCGTCAACGCTCTGGAGGACCGCATGGCGTTGGTCGCAGCGCTTGAATGCGTTGATCTGGTCACAGCTTTCGACCAGGACACCCCGCTGGAGTTGATCCAAAGAATCCAACCCAAACACCTAGTCAAAGGCGGTGATTGGCTGCCCGAGAACATTGTTGGCGCTGATATCGTCAAAGCGAACGGCGGCGTGGTCCATTCCATTCGCGTCCGTTACCAGCACTCCACCACAGACCTGATACGCAAACTGCGCCGGGTCGAACCTCAGAACTGAGTCAGAAAGACAGGTTCTCGCCTTGCAACAAAGGCGCCAATTCCCTAAGCGCGACTTGGTAAACAGCACGTTTGAAGAAAATCACCTGCCGGGTCGGTAACCAGTAGTCCACCCACCGCCAGGTATCGAATTCCGGCCGGTCGCAGCGGTCCAGGCAGATATCACCGTCGCTCGCCAGCATGCGAAACAGGAACCACATCTGCTTCTGTCCACGGAACGATGACTTATTTGACCGCAGATAGACTCCCGGTACGTCGTAGCGCAGCCACTCGCGAGTATGACCGACCAACTCAACGTGTTGCGGACGCAGACCCACTTCTTCGAACAGTTCACGGTAGGCCGCTTGCTCAGCCGTCTCACCCTCCTCAACGCCTCCCTGGGGAAACTGCCAGCCGTCATGCCGGCTGCGACGAGCCCATAACACCTGCCGGTGACAATTGCACAGAACGATCCCTACATTGGCACGGTAGCCGTCCAGATCGACAGACATGTGCAGGTCTTGACGCACGATAGAGGTTTCTCCAAGTACCGGTTGGTACGCTCATTCTTTCATTTTCAACGGTGCCAGGCAATTGGCTGGCGACCAAGAAGAATAACCCTGCTGTTACTGCGAGACGAAAACTCCAGTAGCCGCCGGCATGCCCGGGCACACCCGCCGGCCTGCAGTTGCTTCACACCCGCTCAAACCTCGTCGCTTTCTGCGCGCAACGCCTGGTAGCGGCTGCGGAACAGCGCCTCGATCTGGTCGATGGTCGCGGCCGCTTCCTGGCCATGGACCAGGTGCTGTGTCATCAGGCTGGATGCCGCGCTAAACAACGAGTCCCGATCAAGCATGGGATAACTCCGGACCAACCGGCGTATCGCCGCGATCACACTTTCGTCCTGTGGGCGGGGGATATCAACCACCGTCAACGAGGTCTCGCGTTGAGCTGGGTATTTGGCCGCGAGAAACTCAGCGAAATCAAGCAGGCTGCTACGCGCTTCAGCAGGCAGGGCATCGAACACCCGCAGAAGCCGCTTTCTGGCACCTTTGGCCGTGGAATACGGTAAAGGTGAAGCGGGATTATCCAACCGGCAAGCTCACGCTCGGCGCGGTCAGGCCGTGGCCTTTTTTATGCCGCAGTGGGCTTCGGTGAAAACGAGGAACTCCTCAATCGCCCGCAACCGGAACTTTTGGCGTTGGTAGACAATCGAGAAAGGCCGGGTAGCAGCTGGGCTGAAACTCGTTTTCTCCAGCATGCCGAGTTTCAACTCCTTGTCCAGAGTTGCCACCGATAGGATCGATACGCCAAGTCCGGAAGCGACCGCACTCTTGATCGATTCCGGGCTGCCGAACTCCATGGTCAGGTTGAGATTAGAGAATTCCAGGCCGTTGGCAGCGAAATACTCAGCGATCACTTCCCGTGTACCAGAGCCTTCCTCGCGGCTGATGAAAGGGTACTCCAGGACCTTGTCAGGGGTTATTGTTTTTGACTGGGCCAGAGGGTGCTGCGGTGGTGTCACCGCGACCAATTCGTCTTCCCAGCAGACTTTAGAAACGAGATTTTTATTGTTGACCGGACCCTCGACGATGCCGATATCGATCTCGTTACTCTCCACCATGTGGATGACGCCCTCAGTATTGGCCACGTGCAGGCGGATAGAAACGTCCGGAAACTTCGCCTGATACTCACCAAGGATACTGGGAATCACGTACTCGCCAATGGTCGTACTGGCACCGAGAACCAGCGGACCAAGTACATCACCAGTCAGTTTGCGGACCTCGTTATCCATCTCGTTATAGTGGGTGATGATCTGGTCGGCGTAGGACTTGACCAACTCTCCCGCGACCGTGAGGCTGATCCGGTTGTGGGTACGGTCGAACAGGCGGGTATTGAAGTAGTCTTCCAGCTGCCGAATCTGGAAAGTTACGGCTGGCTGAGTCATGTGCAGCGCTTCGGCTGCCTTGGTAAAACTCAGTAGCCGTGCGACGGTGGTAAAGACCTGGAGTCGCCTGTCCGCCATGAACCGGGTCCTGAGGGCGGCGCACCGCCGCCGGGTTGGGTTAAAACGCTGGCCCAAACAAAGGCTCGCACTCTTCGATAAAGTAATTTTATGACGATTGCGGCGAAATTGACAGCAAAGGCCAACAACACCGCGGGATTCTGATTTTTTTCGACAGCAAGTGGAGCTGGTGCCCCGTCGGGCCGGACCTGCTCAGACAGCTGCAGCCGATACCCGGGTTCCGGCCTCGATGACGAACTGCCGAAACGCTTGGGCCGTTGGTGACAGGCGCTTACCCCGGCGGTGTCCAACGTACCAGCGACGCATGATCGGCATACCCTCGACATCTAATCGGATCAGGCGTTTTACCGCGAGTTCGAGTTCCACCGTGTGTACCGAGACGACCGCCAGTCCGAGCCCTGCCTCGACACTCTGCTTGATGGCCTCATTTCCGGTCAGCTCGGTACCAGCTGTGTGCTCGAAACCATGCTCGGCAAAATAACGCTCCATGGCGATCCGTGTACCCGAGCCAGGCTCGCGCACCACAAAAGTCTCCCCGGCAAGCTCACACAATGGAATGTTGCGGCCGTTGGCGAATCGGTGATCAGGCGGTGCGATCATCACCAATGGGTTGTCCATAAAGGGCGCCGCGACGAGATCCAGGCCCGTAGGTGGCTTGCCCATCAGGACCAGATCCGGGGCATTGTCATCGAGCCGGCGCAGCAGAGTTTCGCGGTTAGTAACATCTAGGCTGATCTCAACGGCAGGATGAGAGTGTGCAAACTCTGCCAACAAGCGTGTTGCAAAATAATTGACGGTGGAGGCAATGGCCACCTTGAGGCGGCCCGAGTCCACTCCTTTCAGATCGTTCATCTCTTCAGCGGCCGCAGCCAGGTGCCGGTTGATAGTGCGGGCGTGACCTAACATGGCTTCACCAGCCTCAGTGAGATAGATCTTCTTGCCGATCTGCTCAAACAGCGGCAGGCCCACCGAACTTTCCAGTTGCTTGACCTGCATGGATACAGCTGGCTGCGTCAGGTGTAGCTCCTCGGCTGCACGGGTATAGCTGAGGTGTCGGGCAACCGCCTCGAACACCTGCAATTGCCGAAAAGTGATGTGCATCCTGTCTCCTTGATCATCGCTGAGCCGGGGGCGTAAGCAATAAATAAGTATAAACTTATTTTAAAAATAAAATAAATTTGCTTAACCTGATGCATCAGCTCCCGTATAGTGCGCCGATTGAATTAAGGTTGTCCGGAATTTGGCACCGCTTACGGCCAGCCGGACGGGAGAATAACCATGTCCACCCGCCATCCCGTGATTGCGGTTACCGGCTCCTCCGGGGCTGGAACCAGTAGCGTCAAGGTCGCGTTCGAGCACATCTTTCGCCGCGAACAGGTGCAACCATGCATCATTGAGGGCGACAGCTTCCATAAATACGACCGCTATCAAATGCGTGAGGAAGTGACCAAAGCGCAGGCCGCGGGCAAGTACCTGAGTCACTTCGGGCCCGACGGAAACCACTTCGACAAACTCGAGGAGTTGTTTCGCAGTTACGGCGAATCGGGTATGGGTAAACGCCGCTACTACCTGCACAACGAAGAAGAAGCGGCCCCTTACAAGCAGAAGCCAGGCACCTTCACGCCCTGGGAAAATACTCCCGAGGGCGCCGACCTGCTGTTTTACGAGGGCCTGCACGGCGGGGTCGTAAATGGCAAGATTAACGTACCCCAGCACGTGAACCTGCTGGTCGGCGTAGTACCGATTGTCAATCTAGAATGGATTCAGAAAATCCATCGCGACACCGCCAGCCGCGGCTACGAACCCGAGGCGGTGACTGAGACTATTTTACGGCGTATGTACGATTACGTACACTACATCGCGCCGCAGTTCTCCCGCACCGATATCAATTTCCAGCGTGTTCCCACGGTCGATACCTCTAACCCATTCGTTGCGCGCGATATCCCCACGCCAGACGAGAGTTTCGTCGTCATCCGTTTCCGCGATCCGACCAAGTTCAACGTCGATTTCCCCTACCTGCTCGCAATGTTGCACGATTCATTCATCTCCCGGCGCAACACTATCGTCGTTCCGGGCGGCAAGATGGGCCTTGCTATGGAAATCATCCTGGCACCCATCGTCGACAATCTGATCGACAGAAAACGGGAGTTAGAACGCAGCGCCCGACGCACCGACTATTAAATTCGGCAATCTATTGCTGCCTCGAAACACCGCATCGCCGCGCCACTATCCAGCGCATCCCGGGCAAGCATCGCCCCGGCGGCATGATCTGGCGCCTTGCCAAGATGGTACAGACAGACGGCGGTGCCATAGACCAAGCTCTCGCGCATCGAACCTGGCACACCGGCAAGGGCCTCCAGACCGGCTGTGGCCGCCACAGTCGAAAGATTGTCGACATCGATCGCGGCGGTTAGTTCCCCGCCGACGGGTGCTGCCACCTTCGGTGGCAGCGGCACCGCTCGAACACTGGACTGGATGCCAAACGCCAGCGGCTCAAGGCGTAACTCCTGGTCGAGACCGTCGTCCTGGTAACGGAAGAGTCTTGCCGGCTGGTTGAGCGACGGGATGATGCCGCCTTCCACGCCGCGGATGATCATAGCTGAAGAAAAGCCCGCCTGTCGCGCCAACATGGTGTAAATAGGCGGATACGGTTTGTGCACGTAGCCAGTCATCAGGTGCGTCTGTGTGCGGCCACGAACGGGTGGTAACAGTACGTCCAGCGTGGTCAGGCATGGCCGCTTGACGATGCGGCTGCGCAGGTCAACGAGGTCGTGCAGGGCGGGACACGACTGGCGCTGGTCGACATAGGCCCAGCCAACGGCCGAGTCTGCCAACTGAGCTGCAGCCTGCCCAGGAGTGAGATCTACCTTGACGCCGGCACTGCGCAGTACCTTGGCATGGGTAATGCCGAACTTCGGCCCGACGGACTCGGCGCCGTTGCTGACCGTGGACACGCCACAGGCGGCAAGCACCGCCGGCAGAAAAGGTGCTGCTGGTAAACCCCGGGTCTGTCCGTCGAAAGGATCGGCAAGGTGGACCACATCCGCCACCGCTGCCTGCACACAGACGCAAGCTTGTAGCAAAGCATCCAGGATGCCGCGATTTTCATCCATGGTTTCGCGCTTCATTCGCAGCGCGATTAGAAAGACCCCAGCCTGCACCGGATCGGCTCGCCCAGCCAGGATATGTGACATGGCAGCATGAGCCTCTTCTATTGACAGATCCTTGCTGAACTCAGGACCTGTTGCAATCTTCTGCAGGCAGGCGCGCATCGCGGCTTCAGCCTGAGCTTGCACGGATGTTGTCATTTGCGAGTCACATTGCGATTGGCAGCGCCCGAGTCTAGCCCTGCTGATTATCTGCCTCCATATCCAATTGGATAGTGTCGGCCAGCTGAATTATTGCTAGGCTTTGATGCGCTAACAACACACCCCGGCAGGGGTTTTTCGACCAACACCGATGAGCGATGATTTCAGCATGGACCTCGCCAGCGGCATTGCCGCTTTCGAGGCCAAACATTTTTCGCGCGCCCTGCAATTGCTTACGCCGCTGGCTGAAGCTGGTGAGGCCGAGGCCCAGTACCGCCTTGCCATCATCTACCAGAACGGCCTGGGGAGTGTGCGCAACGAACCGCTGGCCTATCAATGGATGCAACACGCAGCCGAGCAACAGCACGGCCCGGCCCTGCATGGCCTGGGCTTTATGTACATGGACGGCGACTGCGTAGAACGTGACGACCACAAGGCCGTCCACTGGTTCCAGGCCGCCGCTGACCTCGGACTTGAGGGTTCGATGGTGGCGCTCGCCCAGCTGTACGAACAGGGCCGGGGAGTCGAACAGAACGCAGAAAAAGCGCGTCAGTGGTACACACAGGCCGGCTTCTGAATCCCCTCGGTCGGGCACTGCCTGGTTTTAGTTCAACTGAATTCTTTCACCCCAGGGCACATCCGCCCGGCCCTTGACCAGCCAGATTACCGGGAAAGCGGGCGGCTCGCCGGGAAAGCGGCCTTGGCCATCGGTGAAATAAACCAGCAGGTCCGGCGCACTGTCGCAGCCCTTGGCCCAGTCGAACACCGGCAAAAAATCCGTGCCACCGCCACCGCTTAAGGTCTCGGGTAAAGACAGCGGCTCCCACGGTTCAAATACCCACGGCGAACCCGGTGCCAGGCAGGCGTCGCAGGCCAACAGGTTGACCCGGGCCCGTACTTGCCCTTTGAGCGCATCAATCTCGCTCACGAACTGGTCGATCTCCTCCTTCGATATGGAGCCACTGGTATCGAGGGCGACCGTCACATCGATCGCGGCATTGCGTAACGAAGGCAAGATCGCCTCTCCTTCACGGCGCCCGGGCCGAGCGTAAGTGAAGTCATCTCGGGCGCGCAGCGCCATGTGTCGCGCCAGCAGGCTACGCCAAGGCAATTGCGGCTGCAGCAGGGTATCGATCATGCGGGCGAGGACACCACCGAGCCGGTCAGCCTGTAATGCCTGCTGCGCCGCACCGGCCAGCCGCTGCCGCCATAGATGCTCCAAGTGCTGGCACTCCGCCGCCGCAAGTGGCGGCGGCCTGCCGCCGGGGCTGTCATCGTGTTCGCCTCCCCTATCGTGGCCACTGTCAGCGTCGCCAGCACGGTCATCGGGGTCATCGTAGAGATGGCGATCGTGGGTCTGCTGAACCGAGTCGTCCTCAAGCAGGGGGTAAATCTCCTCCGCACTCATCCCCTCGTAGTCCGCCAGGAACAGCGCCTTGGGCGGCGGAGTCATACCTTCGGCAACCAGCAGCGGGTTGATAGCAAAATCACAGGCATTGTCCCAGCGGTGCTTCTCGCGGTGCGCGCGCCGGGCAAAGTGGGCCAAACCACAGTGCAGGGCCTCATGGGCAAGGGTGAACTCCACCTGGGCCAGACTCAACCCCGCAATGTATTCGGGGTTGTAGTACAACTTGCGCGCATCGGTTGCGATGGTCGGGCACCAGGTAGGGTGCGCGGTTTCAAGCGGCAGTCGTAGCACCAGCGCCCCGAGAAAAGGGCGGTCCAGTATCAGCCGTGTGCGGGCCGCACTCAGCCGGGCCTCAATGTCCTCAGTCACGGCGCTCTAGCGCTGCTCGAGATTCAGTCCTGGGCCAGCATCACGTCCGCGACGTGCCGGGCCCAGCTGGAGAAACCAGGTGCCGAAAAAAGCTCGGCCCCGACAGCCCGGTGCAAATCCGAGACCAACATGACCCCCATCTCCTTCTGGGGAAAATGCCCAGCGTAATCGAGTACCCGAGAATACAGTGCCTGGGTATCCGCCTCAGCATCGATCCGCGCGACCCGGCCGACCAGTGCCGCTGCGACCGCGTACTGCAAATCCAAGTCCTGCGGTACGGTGTTCTCCTTGCCGGTCAGAATCGCTTCGATATCCGGTAACTGGCCCAGGTTCCTGATAAACGCATGCAGTTCGATACCTGCAGCCGGGCCTACGCAAGCCTGTAGCGCCCCCGAAAGCATCTCGCCCTCGTGGGCGAACTTCTGCAACGCGCGGTGGGCAAACTCCCACGACCGCGGCGAGGGAAACGCCATCGGGTTGTGCGCTGGATCAAAGTCGAACAGCAAGTCCGGTCGAAAGCGCAAGAAACCGATGATGCGCTGGTCGATGCCGGCACCAAATGCCCACAATACCCAGTCATCTAGGTTGACATCTACCTGGTAATGGCTGAATCGGTTGGCGAGTGGTGCTGGCATGGCATAGGTCACGCCGCGATCACCCTGGCGGTTACCGGCAGCGACGATGGCCCATCCGCCAGGCACCTGATATTCGCCCAACCGCCGATCAAGGATCAACTGATAAGCGGCTGCTGAGACGCTCGGCGGGGCCGAGGTAATCTCGTCCAGGAACAAAATGCCACGCGGACCGTGGCGGGCCTCGGTCGGCAGCATCGACGGAACCGCCCATTCAACGCACTCGCCCACCCGGAACGGAATGCCCCGCAGGTCGCTGGGCTCGAGTTGCGACAGGCGGATATCAATCAGGGGCAAGTCCTGCCCAGCCGCTGCCCGAGCTACCAGTTGGGACTTGCCGACCCCGGGTGGCCCCCATAACATGACGGGGGTGTGTTGCCCCTGCGCTAGGCTCTGAATCTCCGACTCTAAAACCTTCAGGATCTGTAGCGGCCGCATGCTTTCCGTTACCTTCCTTTATTCATTGTCATGACTCTGACTGATAGAGTTTATAACAGGCTGGGGTGATGACCGCTCAGGTGACATTCGATCGCTGCAGCCACTGTATCGCTATCAGGGTATGGCATCCGACCAAGCAGGCAGCGCAAAATTGCCGCTCACGGCAGATAGCGACGAATACTGGATGGACTTTTTCCCGGTTTTTCTGAGACTCAAGGACAGTCCCTGCGTAGTGGTAGGCGGCGGCGGCGTGGCTGAACGCAAGGTTGACCTGCTGCTGCGCGCGGACGCCCGTGTCACCGTGGTGGCGCCACAACTGGTCGACAGCCTGCACACATTATGCACTGCTGGCACCATCAGTTGGCTGCAAGCGCAGTTCCAGCCTGGTCAGCTCGACAACGCCCGAATGGTGATCGCCGCTACCGATGACCAGGCAGTGAACGTTGCGGTCTCACAAGCAGCACAGGCACGACAACTACCCGTGAACGTAGTCGACCAACCCAGCCTCTGTACCTTTACCGTGCCATCAATTGTTGACCGCTCTCCGGTCGTAATCGCCATCGGCACTGGCGGCACCTCACCGATACTCGGCCGTCTGCTCCGAGCCCGCCTTGAAACCCTGATACCCGCAGCCTATGGCCGCCTTGCCCGCCTGGCCGGGAACTTCCGCGGCCGCGTAAAAGCCGCGCTAAACACAAGTGCTAAACGGCGCGCCTTCTGGGAAGAAGTATTCCAGGGGCCAGTTGCCGAACTCGTCTTTGCGAACAAAGATGATCAGGCTGCGGCGGCACTGTCGCAGATGATCACTAACGCAGGGGATAAAAGTTATGCCCGGGGTGAAGTCTACCTGGTCGGCGCCGGGCCCGGTGACCCGGACCTTCTCACTTTCCGGGCCTTACGTCTCATGCAGAAGGCCGATGTGGTGCTCTACGACCGGCTGGTGGCACCTGCAATCGTCGACCTGGTGCGGCGTGATGCCGAACGCATCTACGTGGGCAAGGAAAAAGCCAATCACGTAATCCCTCAGCGGGACATCAACTGCCTGCTGGTAGGGCTTGCGGCTGCGGGCAAGCGGGTACTGCGCCTCAAAGGCGGTGACCCGTTCATATTTGGCCGCGGTGGCGAGGAAATCGAGGGCCTGATGCAGGAGAACATCCCCTTTCAGGTAATTCCCGGCGTCACAGCAGCGGCCGGCTGCGCCTGCTACGCCGGCATCCCGTTGACCCACCGTGATTACGCGCAGTCGTGCATTTTTGTCACCGGTCACCTTCAGAACGGCAGTGTGGATCTCAACTGGGATGCGCTATGCCAGCCCAATCAGACCATCGTCGTCTACATGAGCCTAACCGGACTTGAGATCATCTGCCGGGAGGCGGTCACCCATGGCCTAGCGGCCACTACCCCAGCTGCACTGATTGAACAGGGCACCACAACTGATCAACGGGTGATCACCGCCACCTTGAATGACCTGTCGACAAAGGTGGCAGATGCCGGCGTTAAGGCGCCGACGTTGCTGATCATCGGTGAGGTGGTGCGATTGCACCACCAGTTGGCCTGGTTCGCACCTGGTCCGCCGGCCACCGGCGTCGCGACCCTGGCAGAGCATAACAGTGACGGACATAATACAGACCAATGAGCTCTAGCCTGACCGACCTCAACCTGCAAGCCCACCAGTTTCTGGGGGAGCGCTATACCGTCTTTCTTGAACAGTTAACGATGCTCGATGAACCAGCAGCCCGTGATGCTTTCGCCGAGTTACGGGGCTCCCTGGAGCGCCATCGCCTGTTCGAGGACCAACGCGTTCTACCCTGCCTGCAAGCTGGGCAAGACATTACCGCCGAGGAACTGGCCCGAGTAACAGGAGACCACCAGGTGATTGGAGATACCCTGGAGCTACTCGAAAACTTAGTTGAGGCGATATTCTGCTCTGCCCAGCCCCGCCGGGAACTGGTAGCAAACCTGTCGCGCCTTGGCCGGTTGCAGGGCATCCTCGAACATCATACCGAACGTGAAACCCGCTTTGTGTACCCGGTACTGGACCAGATGCCGGACCGCGAGTTCATTAATCTACTTGCCGAGGGTCTGTTGGACACTAGCCACTGAGCAATCGCGCTACCAGTGCTACGCGGCATAATGCCGCCATGGCAACGTTCGCGATAATCGGTTATGGCTCGCTGATCTGGGACCTGGACAACCTTGCGCCCTACGTTGAGGGCGAGTGGGACATGTACCAGGGGCCACACCTGCCGTTGGAGTTCTCGTTGATCTCGAAAAAGCGTAAGCGGGCACTGGCACTGGCAATCGATCATGTCGATGGACTGTCTTGTCCAACCTGCGTGATTACCAGCCGCCGCCATCTGCTCGAGCATGCAGTCATCGACCTGGCACGAAGGGAGCGCGCAGCAAAACACCAAATCGGTTTTTTTGACCGGGTAAGCGGTACCGGGCATTCCCGCTCCAGTACAACGCTGCGGACCATGCAGGACTGGCTCAATCGATCCATGTTCGACGGAGTCGTATGGACCGACGGTGAAAGCAACTTTGAGTCCCTGACCGGGCACGCCTTCAGCCTGCAAGTTGCACTCGATCACCTCCGAGAATTGACCGGCGAATCGCTCACAGAGGCTCGTCGCTACATTCACAACACCCCACAGCGGGTCGACACCCCCCTGCGCCGGGCGTTGGCTAACTCACACTGGTGGCATCATGCCGCTGATGACTAAGTCTGTGGGGTAACAGTTGCAAGCCGCGCACCGAGGCAACCCCCACTATACCGGTCGGTTCGCCCCGTCCCCCACTGGGCCGCTTCACTTTGGCTCGCTGGTCGCGGCAGTAGCAAGTTATGCCGACGCACGGCACCACCAGGGGGAATGGCTGCTGCGAATCGATGATGTGGATGAGGCTCGCACCGTGGCCGGCGCCGCCGACCACATCATGAAGACTCTGGAGGCTTTTGGCCTCGAGTGGGACCGGGCCGTCAGCTGGCAGTCACGACGCAAGAACCACTACTTGGCAATCGTCGATCAACTCGTGGCCGTGGGGTTCGCCTACCCTTGTGGCTGTAGCCGCAGCGAAATCGAGCGCCTGGGTCGGCGCGGCGCCGCTGGCATGATTTACCCGGGCACCTGCCGGGCAGGCCTACCGGTCGGCCGGACCAACCGCTCGATTCGCTTGCGCACTCCGACCCGGTCGATCGTGGTTGACGATCGTTTTTGCGGTCTTATCGGGCAAAAACTTGCCACAGAGATCGGTGATTTCGTGATTCGCCGTACCGATGGCTTTGCCGCCTACCAGTTGGCTGTGGTGGTCGATGATCAGATCGAGGGTATTACCCACGTGGTCCGAGGTGCTGATCTGCTGGAATCTACCCCAAGGCAGATCTACCTGCAGGAACTGCTCGACTACCCTAACCCGCAGTACGGGCACCTGCCACTGGTGTTGGATGCAGGTGGGCAAAAGCTCAGCAAGCAGGACAGCGCCTGGCCAGTCTGCATGGAGGCACCGCTGCCGGCACTTAAAGCCGCTTGGCGGTTTCTCGGCCAAGCAGATCTGGGCGAGGGTTGTGCCGACGTTGAGGCTTTCTGGGCGGCAGCGATCCCAGCCTGGTCAACGGCAACAATACCGACAAAATCAAGTCACCTGATCCCGTAAAAGGTGTCCGTAACTGACGCAGAGCAGGCTAACCGGCCACGCCATTTCGCACCTGCTCTGGCAAAACCGGTATATCTGAAGTCGCTAGAGGCCACTGGTGCGTGGCGCGCCTCCGCTAGAATGCGCGGCCATGGATCATGAAGAATCACACCTTAAAGGGATAGTCCTGGTTTTACTCGGTGTCGTACTACTGAGCCCCGACGCCCTGCTGCTGCGCCTGATAAGTGCAGATCACTGGACTCTGCTGTTTTGGCGCGGGACGCTCTCTGCCCTTAGCTTAGTCACTATCACGCTGCTCCTGGAAAGGCCCCGGGGCTGGCAACGGTTTTTCAGTATAGGGCGCAGCGGCGCATTGGTCGCCGTTATCTTTGCCATGGGGTCTGTGTGTTTCGTCTTCGCCATTTTGCACACCACGGTTGCCAACGCGCTCGTCATCATGAGCGTCTCGCCACTATTTGCAGCAATCCTGAGCCATTTCTTTTTCGGCGAAGCAATTCCCCTGCGTACCTGGCTGGCAGCACTCGCCATCATTGCCGGGCTGGTGCTGGTATTCGCCGGCAGCCTGAGCGGGGATGGCCTGGCTGGGGATCTGGCTGCGCTCGGCGTGAGTGTCGGACTCGCCATTAACTTCGTCATCATCCGCAAACAAAAGGCGGTGAGCATGGTACCCGCCATGGCCTGGAGTGGTGTCATCGTGGCGCTGGCGGTGCTGCCGCTTGCGGCCCCGGCCAGTCTCAGCGGGCAAAGTATGCACTTAATGTTGTTGCTGGGCCTTGTTGTTGTCCCGGTCAGCCTGACGCTGATTACTCTCGGCCCGCGCTACATTCCAGCGCCGGAAGCGGGGCTCATCATGCGGCTCGAGGCACTGCTCGCCCCCTTGTGGGTTTGGCTGGTGTTGGGTGAGGTGCCCACTATGCAGACTCTCCTTGGCGGCACCATCATTATCAGCACGCTGGTGTTGTTATCGGCCGCTACGCTAAAAGGACGCGCCCAGGCTGCAACATGAAAGGTGCCGCCGTACCGGTTAGCGCGCTCTCAAAACGTAACGCAGTGCTGCTAATTATTGTCAGCAGTCTATTGATATCTGTTAACGGTTTCATGTTGCGCAGCATCGATAGCGCCAACGAATGGCAGGTGATCTTTTGTCGCCAGGTCTTTTTTACCTCTGCCATCCTGCTGCTGCTGGCACTGCAGTACCGGGGGCAGTTACTGCGGTTATTTCTACATGTTGGCTGGCCTGGCATCGGCGCTGGCATCGCACTGGGTCTTGCCAACCCGATGATCATATTGGCCATGACGCATACGACGGTGGCAAACGCACTGTTCACCTTAAGCGCCAGCCCCTTGATCACCGCCGTGCTGGCAAAAATTTTCCTTAAAGAACCCCTGGCACGAGCCACTCTCGTTGCCATCACGGTTGCAATGGCCGGTATTACTATCATGGTGGCAGACGGTCTCGGCGGTGGTTCGGTGCTGGGTAATCTACTGGCTTTGTTGTGTGCTCTTTTCTTTTCGTTGTTCGTGATCTTTCTGCGCCTGGGCAAAGAGCGCAATATGCTGCCAGCGAGCGTACTGGGAGGCATCATCAGTGCGTCAATCGGTTTTATCGGTGCCGGTTTCGACTACCGCCTGGAACTGCACGATGGACTGATCTGCCTGCTCTGGGGCGGCATCATCGTTAGCATCGTGCATTACCTGTTCACCCAGGCATCTCGCCACGTAGCTGGTGCCGAAATCATGTTGATTACCCTGATCGAATTCACTCTTGGCCCGATCTGGGTCTGGCTTGGATTCGGCGAGCGCCCCACAACTGTTGCGATTGCCGGTGGCACGCTGGTACTGGGGGCAGTTGCTGGGCGGGCGCTGATGCTAATGCGCCAAATTCGGCGCACTTGAGATCAGTTTATTACCGGTAGCGGCCACGCAGCATTCGTTCATACGCAATCTTCACGAAACGATATTTCGATATTCGGATAAAATCCCCACGCACCATATCCCAGCAACTAGTTTTGCTAAACACGATCCAAAGAGCCTGGCTTCTTTTTTCCTGATTCATGGGTAGTTATCGTCATATCCTCATCACCGGCGGCGCCGGCTTTGTTGGTTCAAGCCTTGCTATCGCGTTGAAACAGGATTTCAATAACGTTCGTGTTACCGCCCTGGATAACCTGAAGCGCCGTGGATCAGAACTCGCCCTCGGTCGGCTTGCGACTCATGGCGTGGAATTTCAACATGGCGATATTCGCAACCCTGAAGATATCGTACAGGCAGGATCTTTCGATCTTCTAATCGAGTGCTCAGCCGAGCCATCGGTCCATGCAGGCTATGGCTCGAGCCCTACATACCTCATCAGCACCAACTTGGTCGGCACCACGCATTGTCTTGAAGCAGCGCGGATACATCACGCGGATGTAGTGTTCCTCTCGACCAGTCGGGTCTATCCGATCAAATCCTTACGCGAACTGCCCGTTGCAACGGCAGGCCTGCGGCTCGACCTTGCGCCGGATCAATCGGGTGCTGGCTGGTCTGGTCAGGGTATCTCGGAGGATTTCCCGCTCCATGGACCTCGGTCGCTCTACGGTGCGACCAAACTCGCCTCGGAACTACTCCTAACCGAGTACAGTGAGATGTATGGCATCCGTAGCATCATCAATCGCTGCGGCGTCCTGACCGGGCCCTGGCAAATGGGCAAGGTGGATCAAGGCTTTATGGCGTTGTGGGCTGCCCAGCACCTCTATGGGGGCAACCTTGCCTATATGGGGTTCGGCGGACATGGCCACCAGGTCCGGGACATCCTGCACGTGGCTGACCTGTACGCTTTGCTGCGAGCGCAGTTCGAGCAAATCGATAAAATCAACGGTCAGATATTTAACGTCGGTGGTGGCCGGGATATCTCAGTGTCGCTCGCCGAGTTGACGGATCTTTGTACTTCGCGGTCTGGCAAGCGTCTGGATATTGCAGCAGAACCAGAGACACGGGATGCGGACATACCCTGGTACATCACTGATACTCGTGCTGTAACTGAGACCACCGGCTGGCAGCCGAGATACGACGTGGAGTCGATATTGGACGATATCTTCGCCTGGCTTGGGGACAACCGTGCTCAACTAGAGCCCATCCTTAAGGCGTGAATTCCAATTCATTCTACTGGTTAATGGAGTAATAAGGTGGTAGCCCTCGTTACCGGATCTGCCGGACTGATTGGGGCCGAGTCAGTTCGCTTTTTCGCCGACAAAGGCCTTGACGTCGTTGGTATCGACAATGATATGCGCGCGTACTTCTTCGGGCCAGAGGCGAGTACTGACTGGAGCCGCAACCGCTTGCAACATGAAATCGCAGGTTACCAACACAAGAGTATTGACATTCGTGATTTCAAAGCCCTGGAGAAAGTCTTTTTCCACCATGGCACAGCCATCGACCTCGTGTTGCATGCTGCTGCGCAACCTTCACATGACTGGGCCGCCCGGGAACCCCTGACAGACTTTACAGTCAACGCCAACGGCACCCTGAACCTGCTGGAACTGACCCGGCAACATTGCCCGGAGGCGGTCTTTATCTTTACCAGCACCAACAAGGTCTATGGCGACACACCTAACCGTCTGCCACTCGTGGAGCTCGAAACACGCTGGGAGATATCAGACGAGCACCCCTATTTCGAGTGTGGCATCGATGAGTCGATGAGCATCGATGCCACTCTGCACAGCCTGTTTGGTGCATCAAAGATAGCCGCCGATGTGCTGGTGCAGGAGTACGGCCGTTACTTTGGCCTAAAGACTGCCTGCTTCCGGGGCGGCTGCCTGACAGGACCGGGCCATGCTGGTGCCGAACTGCACGGGTTTCTGGCCTACCTTGCCAAATGCGCCCTCACCGGGCAACGCTACACTGTCTTTGGTTATCAGGGCAAGCAAGTGCGGGATAACATTCACTCCCATGACCTGGTCAACGCCTTCTGGCATTTTTTTCAAGAGCCCCGCATAGCCGAGGTCTATAACATCGGTGGCGGGCGCTACGCCAACTGCTCCATGCTGGAAGCGATAAACATGGTGCAGGAAATGACCGGGCGTGAGTTCAACTGGATCTATTCAGAGTCCAGTCGGTTGGGTGATCACATGTGGTGGGTCAGTGACATTTCCCGGTTTGAAGCTCACTATCCCGATTGGCAGTTCGAACACAAGATCAGTGACATCATGCAGGCTGTGATCGATGGTCAGGCACAGCGCCTCGGCACCTGAGTCATCATGCCGATAACTGTCCAGTCCCTGGCTGAATGGCAGGCATCGGGCATTGAGGGTATGCTGTCGGTGGTAATCCCGGCTCACAACGAGGAACATCACATCGAGGAGACTATTTCCCAGTTTGCCAAAACCCTGAACCGGGAAAACATCGACTACGAGATCCTCGTCATAAACGATAATTCAACGGACCGCACACAAGAGATATTGCAAAGACTTTCCAGCGAGCAGATTCGCTTCCTGAATAACGATCCCCCCAACGGCTTTGGTTATGCGGTGCGATTAGGCCTGGTTGCCTTTCGCGGGGATTGTGTGGCGATCGTGATGGCAGATGGATCAGATGACCCTGAAGATCTGGTGCGCTTTTACCGGACCTTTGAAGGCGGCGCCGACTGTGTGTTCGGCACGCGTTTCTCAAAGGCCAGCCGAATCGTTGGCTACCCTTTACCCAAGAGAATCCTCAATCGCTTGGGCAACCAACTAATCCGAGCTCTATTTTTTTTCGCCTACAACGACACCACCAATGCTTTCAAACTCTATGGCCGACACGTAATCGCTGGATTACAACCGCTGCTGGCCTACAGCTTCAATCTGACTGTGGAGTTGCCGCTCAAAGCTATCGGCCGTGGCTATTCCTACGCCGTCCTGCCCAACAACTGGTATAACCGCAAAGAGGGTATGTCTAAGTTCAAGATCGATGAGGTGGCAGGAGGGTACCTGTTCATTATTTTTTATTGCTGGTTGGAACGACGCCTCAGCAACAAAGGCCAGATAGACCACAGCCAGCATAGGAAAGATCACTTGTAGGTGTGGCATCGATAGCCTCATCCACAGAAAATCTACCAAGCACTGCTCCGATGTACCCAAAAACACAGAGTCTGGCCATCCTGCTTTCACTGGTACTTGTGATCATGGGGTGCTTGATCACAGCGAGCTCCCTGCAGTTCGTGATCGACACCTACGTGCCGATACCGTTCCTTGATGAATGGGACATGATCATCAACTGGATCCACAAACAGCACGAGACCGGATCAGTGTTTGTAACTCTTTTTGATCAACATAATGAACACCGGTTTGCCATACCGCGGCTATTGTTCATTGCCGACTTCACTTTGCTGGATGGAAAAGGCATTCTGAACTTGGTCGGCGTCTGGGTAGTGCAAGCGCTGCACGCTCTAGTGCTGTGGTGGCTCATTGTCCGCGCCCTGTCCATGACACGCTGGGCGCGGATCGCCACAGCCGGCACCCTGCTCGCGTTGATGTTCTCCGCGATGCAACTCGATAACTTGGGCGTGGGCTTTCAGGTACAGTTTGTTGGTGTTTTCTTTTTTGCCACGCTGTTTGCCTGGTGCCTGTTAAGTCGAACCCGGTCTCAGCGGAGGACTGATGGTCGCCTACTAGTGGGAATCCTCCTGGCCATGGTAGCCACCTTTACCATGGCTAATGGCCTGCTCACCTGGATTGTAGGTCTCCTGATCGGACTCCGGGAGCGCTGGCCCTGGCGTAATTTTGCCTTGTTCGCCCTAGTGGCAGTCGCAACCTTTTGGTTTTACTTCACTGACTTTTACTTATCGCATGCCCAGCGTGCCATTCATTGGAATCCCCTGGATATGTTGCAATTCCCGTGGCCGTTATTTCAGTACACAGCGTTGTACCTGGGTCACGCGCTATCACCGAAAGACTACAGCCTGGCGATGACCCTGGGCGGTATCGGCTCTGTCACTGCTCTTGGCTTACTGGCGGTATTCTTGTTCGACAGTAACGACACCTATATTACTTCGCTGGCGGCAAGAACACTTACTGTGGTAACTATCTTCATACTGGGGACGGCTATTCTTACCAGCCTGGGGCGAAGTGGACTCGGACTTACCCAAGCGACTGAAGATCGTTATGTAACCCCGGCCATCATTTTCTGGATCAGTCTTGCCGCTTCACTTGCATCCTTAAGGCCACCAAATCCGGTACTGGCGGGCCTGCTGCGCTACGGAGCATTTTTCGTTGTGGCAACCAACCTGCTAGTCGTTTTGAGTCACCAGGCAGGTTATCTCAAGGCAAACGCTCACTTGAAAAACACGCGGTTGGCCGCGGTAAGCGCGTTGCTGGCGGAAGTATACGACAAGCAAATCCTGTCGATACTGTATCCGCTTCCACAACAAGTGCCAAAGAACAACCAGGTTCTGGAAAGCCGAAAACTGAGTTTTCATTCTCTTGACTGGGCTGCACTACCTGGCAAAAACCTCACCAGGGACTTCGACCTGCCATTGTCACCACACTGCCGCGGTTACCTAGACCAGGCTCAGGTGGTTGAATCGGAAAAAAATAGCTATCAACTGCGAGGGTGGGCTGTCGACAGCGCAACAACCAAGACCGCCGATATCGTAGTCTTGACGACCGAAGACCATAGCGTCGTTGGCATCGCCTTTGCCAGCCGGCCGCGAGCTGACATCCGACAACATTACCCGAACGCCATAGACAGCGGCTGGTTCGGTTATGCGAGAGCGAACCCAGGCCAAACCATCAAAGCCTATGCCCTGGTCAATGACAATCGGTCGGTCTGCCTCTTGCGCGGGAATTTCTCTCGCGCCGACGAGTGAATATTGGACCCCGCGAGCAGGCTAACCTCGGCGCTCATGGACTCGCACAGGGGCCCGCTGGCTGTTGCTGGGTAATACAGCCAATGCCGCCGCCATCGCGAGAAATTGCCGTGCTTGGCACCGGTACAATCTCACGATTCGGGTAAGCCTTTTCCAACAGTGCATGTACTGCGCTATCAATCCCGCCGTCTAGAATCGGGCATAGGAAAGCATCATTGATTACGTAGCCATTGACGCAAGGTGCCGGGTGCGGGCCACCATGCACGGCATCAGTGTAGGGCAGTCGATCGACCTCGATGATCTCCAAGCGCCGGCCACGGGCATCGCGCGCACTTTTCAGCGCTCCCAGATGCTGCCGACAGATTTCATAATTGGGATTGGCAGGATCGTTGGCAGTCTGTAGCAACAACACGCCCGGTGAGACGAATTCCACATTGTTGTCCACGTGACCGTCGGTGCTCCAGTCTTCGACCAGTCCTCGCTCCAGCCAGATAACTTTCTCGATGCCAAGGTAATCGAGCAGGCCGCGCTCTACATCACTGCGACTCATACCCGAGTAGCGGTTGCTGTTGCGCATAACCTGCTCGGTAGTGATCAGGGTGCCCTGGCCGTCGACAGAAATACCGCCACCCTCGCAGATGAACGGTGCTTCATAACAGCGCATGCCCAGGTGTGCCGCCAGTCGGGGCGCTACCTGCATGTCGTTACCGCTGGCGTAGCGCCCGCCCCAACCATTGAACTGAAACTGCACCAAGGCCACCTCACCGGTATCGTTTCGAACAAAAATAGGTCCGCTGTCACGAATCCAGGCGTCATCAAGCGGCATCTCCAACAAGCCGATTTCCTCACCCAGGGACAGTATTGCTGCTGCACTCCCCCTATCCTCGGGGCGGACAATCACGGTCACCGGCTCGAATCGGGCGATGGCGTGAATGGTCGCCGCATATTCTTCCCGCGCCGCTTCCAGGGACCACCGGTACAATAGTTCGGTCGGCCACTGCACGTAACTGCGCTGGTGGCGCTCGAACCGGCCCGGCATCCGGAACCCGTCCTGCATTGGAGTACGGTTGGTGATACCCATGAGCTGGCGGTCAGTGGCACTCGCTGCGAAGGCCGTCTCCTGCCAGGTTCAAGTGGCGCCATCCAGGGTGGTAATAGCACCGTACAGGTCGGGGCGGCGGTCGCGAAACACGGCCCAGCTGTCGCGGTAGTTGCGAACCTGTGTCAGATCGACCGTATGCAGGACAACTTCCTCGGTATCGCTACCGGCCTGTCCGGCCACCACCCCTTTGTGATCGGCGATAAACGAGTTGCCGTAAAAATCGAGGAAGGTCTCGCGCCCCTCGGTGGTGTACTCGCGACCGATCCGATTCGCTGCCGCCACCGGCAATATGTTGCAGGCGGCATGGCCGCACATGGCGTTACGCCAGGCGTCCAGTGAGTCGGTGCCGTCCTCGCCGTCAAGGCCGGAGCCAATAGCGGTCGGGTAAAGGATCATGTCGGCGCCCGCCAGGGCCATGCAGCGGGCCACCTCGGGAAACCACTGGTCCCAGCAAATACCCACGCCGATCCGGCCATAAGCGGTATCCCAGACCCTTAAGCCGCTGTTACCGGGACTGAAGAACTGCTTTTCCTGGTAGCCCGGGTCGTTGGGTATATGCGACTTGCGATAGCGGCCCAGTACCGTGCCGTCGGCATCGGCCATCGCCACGGTATTGAAATAGACCTCACCCGCTTTTTCGAAAAAGCTGATCGGCAGCACCACGCGCAACTCGGCAGCGAGAGCGGCAAAACGGCTAACCGTATCACTTTGTTCGAAGCGCTCGGCCAGGGCACGGTGTTTGTGGCACTGCTCAATTGGGAAATACGGGGTCCGGAACAGTTCTTGCAGCAACACGACCTGGGCACCCTGCCCGGCCGCCTGGCGCACCAGTCGCTCGGCGTTTTTCAAGTTGGCCTGTTGATCCCAACTGCAAGCCATCTGGGTGACCGCCAATGTGATCGGGTGCGTCACCTGGTGCTGTTCCTTTTTGGGTTCATCCGAACGCTATCCGGGGCCAACATAGTGTGATCAACGCCCCGAAAAATATCGTACGTCTTAAAGAAGCGAGCAATTGCACTGACTCACGCCTACTGAAAATTAGCGGTTAAGTATATCGGGTAGTTATAGTTGCTGGTCGTGACCCATAATCCAAGCCCACAATCACTTAAACTTGTGTGCCGGCTACCTGGTTGGGGAAGTAGTCCTCACACGAACCCTCGCGCAGTACATCTCCGGTAGCGCAGTGCAGGCCCCCGCCAAAGGGATAAGCGTCCCTGAACGCGAGTGGCAGCACCTCAAAGCCCAGTTTATCGAGTTGCTCGAGTTGGTGCACCTCGCTGGCTTCCGCCACTACCGTTTTGTGGTCGAGGATCAACACGTTCATGGAGAGCCACACGCTCGAGTAACACAATGGCGGTGGCGTGTCGTGGGCGGGTTGTGCGGCATCGATGACCTCCCAGTCGTTGGCCTTGAATATCCTGCGTTGTGCGTCGGGCAGGCGCCGGTTGGGATTATTCATAATAAGGCCCGGGCGTAGCGGCACGAAGGTCGCATCGATATGGATGGGATACGGATCGCCGGGGAAATTGACGGCATGCACTCGGTGGTCCGGGTAATGTCGCTGTAACCACTGCATTCCCCTGCGATTGGTGGTGAGTCCGTGCTGACAAAAGAGGTCTTTGCCAATGCGCAGTACGTCGGCCGCATCAAACAGCGGTTCGTGTTCGGTGGTCACGAAATCGAGCGCCGCGGTGCGTTTGAGGCGCTCAGCTATGGTGATCTCGTCGAAATAGCCGTTCTGGTAAGCAGCGTCTGTCAAACGCGGTCGCGGCGCCTGCTCCCAGCGAAAACCCGGATCCTCATCGAAGTAGCGCTGCATCAACCCATGGTAAGCCAGATACTCCCAGTAACGGCAGCGAAACGACATCGGCGCGGACAAGATCTCCTTGCCCACCGTCAATAGCACGTCACGCGGCGGCATGCAGCCAAACATTGACCCAGTGGTGAAGTCCGGTGTGATCACCTCCTGATTCCACTGGATGGGCTCTGGCCGGTCCACCCGGATGTCACGCTGCTCGAGAAGGTTCACCAGTCCAGCCAGTTTCTCGTTGGCTAGTTCCACCGTGTGCTGCGGCCGCGGACCCCACATACCACGCATGTCGCTATCTTCGGGTACCTTGGCTTCGGTCGCGAGCTCCGACGGCGGAATACAGGTGAAATCCGCTCGGCCAACGATCACGTGTTTAAGCGGATCAAAGTCATTCCATGAACTGACCACCGTCTTATTCATCGACTGTCTCCCCAGTAATTACCGTCTGCTGCTGTGTGTGACCGCTCAAAAACTATCGGCGCATCAGTTGCTGGAGCGTGCACTTCCAAGCGCCGTCAACAACCGGGCCCGGCGTGACAACCACCAGCCGTACTGCGGTGGCCATTGTTCCCAAGCTGGATCGCCGGCCAGGGTCACGGCCGCGTGCAGTGGCCAGTTCGGGTCGGTCAGCGCCTCCCGACCAATGGCGACTAAGTCAGCGTGCTCCTCCGCTACGATCGTCTCAGCCTGTGCCGGCGTCAACACCAGGCCCACGGCCTGGGTCATTAAACCACTGCCGTCTTTCACTGCCTGGGCATAGGGCACCTGAAAACCTGGTTGGGGCGGTGGGCCCTTGGCTGCTGTCGCCGAACCCAGGATGCCGCCAGAAGAGCAGTCGATCACATCCACACCCAGGCTTTTAAGATCGTTGGCAAGCGCTACCGTGTCTGTCAGCGACCAGCCATCCGGGGCACCGTCAACGGCCGAGATCCGTACGAAAAGCGGCTTGTCCTTTGGCCATACATAGCGCACGGCCTCTACTGTCTCCAGCAACATGCGTGAGCGCCCAGCCCGATCGCCACCGTAAGCATCGTTACGGTGGTTGCTTACTGGTGAGAGAAAACTCGCAGCAAGGTAACCGTGGGCTGCATGAACCTCGGCTACCTCGAAGCCGGCATCAGCGGCCCGCCTGGCTGCGCTGGCAAAGTCTTCCACTACCTTCTGGATATCAGCCTGGCTCATCTCGCGGGGCACCAGCCATCCATCCGCCAGCGGTATCGCGGACGGCCCGATCACGTCCCAAGGCTTCTCGCCACGGGCAATATCAGTCTCGTCCAGTGGGCCATTGCCGTGCCACGGCCGCTGCATCGAAGCCTTGCGTCCGGCATGACCCAACTGGATAGCGGGTACCGAGCCCATACTTGAAATGAAAGCCGTGATACGGCGCAAGGCTTGTGTCTGCGCATCGGACCAGATACCCAGATCACCGTGGGTGATGCGACCGCGGCACTGTACCGCTATCGCCTCGCTGAAAACAAGCCCCGCCCCGCCCTGTGCCAGTTTCCCCAAGTGCACCAGGTGCCAGTCGTTGGCCAGGCCATCGCTGGCTGAATACTGGCACATGGGCGATATCACCAGACGGTTGCGCAGGGTGATACTGCGGATGGTAAGGGGGGTGAAAAGCGTGGGAGATCCAGTCATGGGGGTATTCGGGTATGTACTGTGGTGCGTGGTGCGAGCGGCGAATGATATCGGCGGGTCGGGTTAGATACCAGCGTAAGTAGCACTGTTGTGGGTCAGGCGGCATCATTGCTGCAGTTGCACCGGCATCAAGTTCGGGCTACCGTGCCGCTGTCAAAAGATAGAAACCGCTATGCCCGATCCTGCCGCCGCTGCCAGAATGCTGTTCGCTGCCCGTCGCCCAGGCACCGCCTTGAACAACCTGCCGCCCGAAGCGCTACCGCGTGACCTCGCCGAGGCTTACGCCGCGCAGGATGCACTGGTTGCGCTATTGGCAGTCCAGTCCGGGCCCGTAGCCGGCTACAAAGTGGGCTGCACCAACGCCAGCGCCCGTGAAATGCTGCAACTCGACTCACCTTTCAGTGGCCGCTGTTTTGCCCAGGAAATCACCACGGCGCCGGCTATGGTCGAGCGCAGTGAACTACACATGGTCGGCATCGAGCCTGAGATCGCGGTGCGTATACAGCGCGACATGGCCCCCGGAACTGCTTGGACTGACAATGATGCAGTCTTGTGTATTGGCGAGATCATGCCCGCCATCGAGATCGTCGAGAGTCGCTTTGCCACTTGGCCGCTGATGGGAATATTGAGTGCCGTTGCCGACAACGGTGTGCATCGGCACCTGATACTGGGTAAAGGCGTTCCTGACTGGTCACGTGAAAAGATCGAGCGTAGCCAGGTCACTTTAAGCGTCAACGGTAAGTGTGTCAGCGAGGGTTGTGCCGCCAACGTCGATGGCGGGCCTTTCGCCGTAGTGGCCTGGCTCGCCAATCACCTGAACGCACGCGGCCTCACCCTCCGTGCCGGCGAGATCGTCACCACTGGCGTCATGACCGACATTTTTGATGGCGGGCCGGGTGAGTCCATCAGCGCCGATTTTGACCTGCCGGGACAGGTCACTGTTACCGTCAGTTAGATCTTAGTGACTGGGGATCTCATCAAGTTGAGCGCCCGCGAGGTTCGTGGACTTCTACGCGAGGGCAAAATATCACCGCTGGAACTGCTCGAGACGCTAGAACACCGTATTGCAGCAGTCGACGGACCGGTCAATGCGCTGCCCACACTCTGTTTCGAGCGGGCCCGGGACAAGGCAAATAGCAGGGATTTAACCGATCTGCCGCTTGCGGGCCTGCCGGTCGCGATCAAGGACCTCGTCGCCGTGGCCGGGGTGCGCACCACTTGGGGATCGCAGATTTTTGCCGACTGCGTGCCGGAAAAATCGGACCTGCTGGTCGAGCGGATCGAGGCTGCCGGTGGCCTGGTCTACGCCAAGACCAATACCCCGGAGTTCGGCGCGGGAGCAAATACCTTCAACGACGTTTTCGGGGCCACACGTAACCCGTGGAATACTGCCCTGTCGGCAGCAGGCTCTTCCGGCGGCTCGGCCGTTGCCCTTGCAACCGGTAGCGCCTGGTTGGCGACCGGCTCAGACGTTGGCGGCTCGCTACGCAATCCCGCGAGCTTTTGCGGTATCGTCGGCTTGCGGCCCAGCCAGGGCCGGGTGCCGTGTGACCCCGGCGAACTGGCCTTTAATCGCCTCAGTACCGAAGGACCCATGGCCCGCAACGTGGCTGACCTTGCCATGCTGCTGGATATCATGGCCGGTTATCACCCGCTCGATCCCATGTCATTGGACGACCCGCCCGCTTCGTTCGAGGCTGCAGCCACCGCCCGGGACAAGCCCGCCCGAGTAGCCTTCTCTGCCGATCTTGGAGTGACCGCTGTCGATCCGGAAGTGGCCGCGGTTTGTGCGCAGGCTGCACAACGTTTCCAGGAGTTGGGGGTTGTGGTCGAGGAGGCGCAGCCGGATTTCTCCGGCCTGCAGGAGGTCTTTCATACCCATCGGGCGCTTCTTTATGCCAGCAGCCTGGGCCCCCTGCTGGAGGCTAATCGCGAGGTTTTAAAGCCCGAGATCGTCTGGAACGTGGAGCAAGGTCTTGCTTTAAGCGGTGCGGAAATCTTGCGCGCCATGCAGGAGCGCGCCAGGATCTACCGTCGCGCAGCAGGGTTTTTTGCCGACTACGACCTCATCCTGACGCCGGCAACTGTGGTGCCACCCTTCCCGGTAGAGCAGCGGTTCGTCGAGCGTATCGGCGATTACGAATTTTCCAATTACATCGAGTGGTGCTCAATCGCCTATGCGTTCACCGTCATCGGCGCACCGGCCTTGTCCATTCCCTGCGGCTTTACTGCAAACGGCCTGCCAGTTGGCCTGCAGATGGCAGCAGCACCACGGCAGGAGGCCGGCCTGCTGGCGGCGGCCATGCTGTTCGAGGACATGGCCGGCCTGGCTGGCCAGTTGCCGATCGAGCCGCGGGAGGCAAGCACGTGATCCACTACAGCGCCTGTCCGCACGACTGCCCTTCCACCTGTGCGCTCGAGGTCGAAAAACTCGACGACTACACGATCGGGCAAGTACGCGGCGCTGCCGCTAACAGCTACACGGCCGGGGTCGTCTGCGGCAAGGTGGCCCGTTACCACGAACGCGTTCACCACCCTGATCGCCTGACCCAGCCACTCAAGGCACGCAACAGCAAAGGTAACAGCAAGTTCGAGCCAATCACTTGGGACGACGCGCTAGACGAGGTCGCGGAGAATTTTCTTCGAGCTGAACAAGCGCACGGCCCGGAAACGATATGGCCCTACTACTATGCCGGCACCATGGGACTGGTGATGCGCGATGGCATCAACCGTTTAGCCCACGTCAAGCGCTACTCGGGCATGTACTCGACGATCTGCGTTACCCCGGCGTGGAATGGCTTTATTGCCGGCACCGGCCGCCTGGCCGGAGTCGACCCGCGCGAAATGGCGCAATCGGACCTGGTCATCATCTGGGGTACCAACGCGGCCAGCACCCAGATCAACGCCATAACCCATGCGCTCAAAGCCCGGCACGAACGTGGCGCACGCATTGTCTCAGTCGACACCTACCGCAACGCCACGGCAAAACAGGCTGATCTATTCGTCTGTGTGCGGCCCGGCACCGACGGCGCCCTTGCCTGTGCACTGATGCATCTACTCTTTCGCGACGGCCATGCCGACCGGGACTACCTCGCCCAATACACCGATTGCCCGGAGGCACTGGAGGCGCACCTTGCCACGCGCACCCCGGCCTGGGCCAGCGCTATCACCGGCGTCCCGGTAGATGTTATCGAGCAACTGGCCACGATGGTCGGCACCACCCCGCGGACCTTTTTCCGGCTGGGCTACGGTTTCACCCGCCAGCGTAACGGCGCAGCCAACATGCATGCAGCGCTGTCAGTGGCCGCCGTGGCCGGTGCCTGGCGCCATCAGGGTGGCGGCGCGTTTTCCAGCAACCACGCAATCTACCACTGGGACAAAACCCTGATCGAAGGACTGGATGCGCTGGATCCCGGCGTACGGGTGCTGGACCAGTCTCGGATTGGGGCCGTACTGGCGGGCGACCCGCAGGCCTTGGGCGACGGCCCCCCGGTGACTGCGCTCTTGATCCAGAACACCAATCCGATGTCGGTAGCGCCGGACCTCAACCAGGTGCACGAAGGTTTTGCCCGCCAGGATCTTTTCGTCTGCGTGCACGAGCAATTCATGACCGAGACGGCCAGGATGGCCGATATAATCCTGCCAGCCACCATGTTCCTCGAGCACGATGATGTCTACCAGGGTGGTGGCCAGCAGCATATTGTGCTCGGCCCGAAGATCATCGAACCACCCGCGGGCTGCCGCTCCAACCATGAACTCATCTGTGCGCTCGCTGGGCGGCTGGGTGCAAAACACCCGGGCTTTGCCATGAGCGCGCGTGAACTCATCGACCAGACACTGCAGGATTCTGGCTGGGGCAATTTGGAGAGACTTGAGGCCGAACACTGGATCGACTGCCAACCAGAGTTTCGCAAAGCCCATTATCTGAATGGCTTTGCTCATGCGACCGGTCGCTTTCATTTTTCTCCTGACTGGGATGCGCTGACTCCGCAAGGGTTCGGGCCAGCGGATAGCATGATGCCGTCCCTGCCCGATCACTGGCCGGTTATAGAGGAAGCAGATACGCAGTTACCCTATCGGCTAGTGACAGCACCAGCCCATCACTTCCTCAACTCGACCTTCAACCAGTCACCCACCTCCAGTCGCCGTGAGCGGTCTCCCAGTGCGATGCTGCACCCCGAGGATGCGCGTAAACTGGAAGTCGCGGACGGCGATGAGATTCACCTTGGCAATGAACGTGGCCAGGTGACCATCCAGGCGCAACTGTTTGACGGCGTACAGCGCGGGGTAGTAATCGTCGAGGGCATCTGGCCCAACTACGCTTTTGCCGACGGCAAAGGCATTAACGCACTGACCGGAGCCGACCCAGTTGCACCTGTTGGCGGCGCCGCCTTTCACGACAATCGCATCTGGATTCGCCCAGTCTGAAACCTTGCCGGAGCCCTTGCCCAGCACTACCCCGGCGAGAGTATTACAATGGGATTACTGGAGGGCGGACGATGGATATTGGTGCAGGTAGCATAGTTCTGGTGATCGCGATCCTTGTGGTCGCGTGGGTAATCTGGATCTATAACCGCTTCATTCGGGGCAAGAACGAAGTGCGCGAAGCCTGGAGCGGCATCGATGTCCAGCTCAAGCGCCGTCACAACCTGATCCCAAACCTGGTCGAAACCGTCAAGGGTTACAGCAGTCACGAACGCGAGACGCTGGATGAACTAACCCGAACCCGAACCGGGCGGGCGGACGACACGAGCGTGGCCGAAACGGCGCGCGAGGAAACGCTGATCTCCCAGGCGCTCGGCAACCTGCTGGCTGTTGCTGAAAATTATCCAGATCTCAAAGCCAGTGACAACTTCCTCGACCTTCAGAACAAGCTGCACGAGGTAGAGGAGCAGATCCAGTTGTCCCGCAGATACTACAACGGCACCGTACGAAACTGGAATATCCTGGTCGAGTCCTTTCCCAGCAACTTGATTGCCAGCGCTTTTCGCTTTCGGATAGCCGAGTTCTTCGAGATCGAACTGGCTACCGAGAGGGCTGTTCCCAGCGTCGAGTTCTAACGATGCGGGCGCCCGGCCGGCTCCTGCGTACGGCAGCATTGTTCGCTGCCTTCGCCGCTGCACCAGCAGCACTCGCCAGCGAGCGCATTCTCTCGTTCGAGAGCCTGGTCACCGTAGAGAAAAGCGGCACGCTCACCGTGACAGAGACCATCACGGTCCTGGCCGAAGGCAAGAAGATCAAACGCGGTATATACCGCGACTTTCCAACCCGCTACCGCGACCGCGCAGGTAACAACTACACAGTCGGTTTCGAATTGTTGTCTGTGACGAGAGACGGCCTGCCGGAGCCACATCACATCGGTGACCTCGACAACGGGGTCCGCGTCTATGTCGGGGAGAGCAACGCCTTCTTGCAACCCGGAAAATATGCGTACACCCTGACTTATCGCAGCAACCGGCAGATCGGTTTTTTCGATACGCACGACGAGCTCTACTGGAACGCTACCGGCAACGACTGGCCATTTTCTATCGACCAGGCAACGGTCCGGGTCAAGTTGCCGGCAACCGTACCCGTGAGCCTGATCGAATTTCGTGCTTATACCGGCCCGGCCGGGTCTAGCGCCAACGCCTACACCGCACAGCTAACCGGCGAGGACATGGTGCGCTTTGCCACTACCGCAGCACTCGCGCCTGGTGAGGGGATCACGGTGGTGGTCGGCTGGCCCAAGTACCACGTGGATGCGCCCAGTCGCGCCGAGCGCCTCGGCTTTTTCCTGCGTGATCAGTTAGCCCTGGTCATCGGTGCTGGAGGATTGGCGTTACTGCTGCTGTATTACCTCGCCAGTTGGCATTTTGTCGGCCGTGACCCTAAGCAAGGAGTCATTATCCCCCGTTTTGCGCCTCCTGATGGGCTCTCGCCCGCCGCAGTCCGCTACATTCTGAAGATGCGGTTTGACAACCGCGTATTTGCTGTCGCACTGATCAGCATGGCCGTCAAAGGCCGGATTCGCATCCGGCAACCTGACAACGACGAAACCATAATTGAGCGCGACGATTCCGGCAGCAGCGATATCCTGTCTTTCGGCGAGAAAACGCTCTACAAAGCTTTACTCAGTCTCACGGGCGCTGTTCGTCTGAATAATACTAACCACAAGGCCATCTCAAGTGCGCGAAAAAAACTTAAGTCCCGACTCTCGGACGAGTACCACGCAACCTACTTTTTCCAGAACCTGAAGTGGCTGATACCGGGCCTGACAATTTCTGTGATCATGCTGGTCGGCATCGCCGTTGCCGAACC